>MRWG01000130.1_pt1 | contig 137547 bp, 119 predicted proteins | sample 1013341 | NCBI WGS metagenome assembly MRWG01 (sample SAMN06117577, study PRJNA244670) | biofilm metagenome | biome: Water; feature: Cathode Biofilm; material: Biofilm; isolation source: microbial consortium enriched at the cathode of a solar microbial fuel cell | place: USA: District of Columbia...
CGCTGGCGCTCTCGCCCGCCACATCGCCGCTGCCACCGGCAAGGCCACCGTCAAGACCTTCCTCGTCCACGGCATTGGCCGTGTCCGCACCGCCCGTGGGCGCGTTGGCGTCGGTAATGCTGATGCTGTGGTTATCGGAGGCGCTGTCGCCGTCGCTGTCGGTGACGGTGACGCTGAAGTCCACAGCCGGATTGTTGTCCTGATCGAGACCGTCAGCCGCGGCAAAACTCCAGGTGCCGTCAGCGTTGACCCGCAGGGTACCCACACCGGTGTCGATGTCGCTGTCGAGGCTGTAGTCGCCACCGTTCCAGGTCACCACCGCAGCGGCACCGTCAGCCCCCTCGCCCATCGTCCAGGTGCCGTTGAGGGTCTCGCCCTCGGCCACCGTGGCGGGGTCACCGTCAGCAATGGCAATGGAGGGGCCATCATCCCTGAAAATCAGGTGACCACCGATATCCACCGACTCGCTGCCCTGGTCGCCGTCCCCGTCGGTTGCCGTTGCCACCAGCCCGATAGTGCCCGATGAAAGACCCTGGGCGTCGTCCGGATCCGCGCTGTTGCCATGACTCAAAGCTCGCTGCTGATTCAGGGTGACAATGCCTTCGTCATCCACTTCGACAGTGAATGCCACATGGCCGCTATCGGCGGTAAAGCCTTCCAGGACACCATTGCCCTTGATGCGCAGCAACAAACTTTCACCGGTCGCCACGTCGACAAGGCCGGAATCGGTGCCGTCGCTGGCAATGGCAAAGCTGTATTGAACAGCTCCCGGGCCATCGGCGCCGTAATCCACCTGGAACAGCCCGCTGAAATCGGCGCTTGCGTCGACATTCAGGTTGGTCTCGTCAACTTCCAGGGATGCGCCGGTATCATTCGAAATTTCCGTTCCCTGATCGTCGAAGACGGGCTCCTGAGCCCCGATGATTGATACCACGGGGCCGTCATCATTGATATCTATGGTCAAGTCGGCAGGGGCCGACCTGTCCCCATCGGAGTCCGTCACCCGGACCTGGAAAAGATCCTGGACCTGATCCGCACTGTAGCGGTCACCATCGCCATCGGTAGCATCCGTATCGCCATGGTCGAGCGTGTTATTGTTCAGTTCATAATTCCAGCTTCCGTCGGTATTGACGCTAAGTACGCCATACTGGCCCTCAACAGTCGTGACGTCGTTGTTCACCTGAAGCCAGTTTCCGTCTTCGCCCCGGACTTCGATAAATACCAGGCTGTCGCTGCCTGTGGAAATCTGGAGAATACCGCTGGTAACAGTAGTACCGAGACCGGAGGAACCGGCGGGCAGTGCGGACTCCCAAACCGTATCGCCGTCCTCGTTGAGATCGGGAGTCTCAACGATAGGTGTGGAGTCTGAACCAACGGCCAGATTCACAGTAGCGGTGGAAACGTCGCCATCGCTATCCGTAATGGTGTAAGTGAAGCTGTCACTCCCCGACTCGCCGGGGTTTGGCGTGTACGTAAAAGTCCCGTCGCCATTGTATACGGCAGAGCCCCTGGTGGGCTCGGCGGCCAGGGCCACGCCGTTAGCCAGATCCACGCCGTCCGGATTGATGTTGTCGTTCTCGACGACATTGACGGTGACGCTATTGTTGCCGGTTGTGTTGCCGCTATCGTCAACCGCAACGGGCTCGGTATCGGCAATATCGAGCGTAATGGTGGCCGAACTGGTATTGCCCTCGGCGTCCTGAATCGTATAGCTGAAGCTCTCCTGATCGGGCACATCGTCGCTGTGGTCGACGGCGGTCGGCGGCGAATAAAGGTAGCTGCCATCGCCATTGATCAGGATAGTGCCACCCAGGTTTCCTGTTATGGCCTGCCCGACATTGCCGGGGGACCCGGCCACAGCCACCACCACCGGCGACCCCGGGCCATTGCCTCCAAAGTCGTCGTTATCGGTAACATTGCCACTGAAGGGCTGACCACTTTCAAAGACGAGATTTTCATCCGCTCCCGGCACTACGGAAACTTCCTCGTCAACTCCTGTAGGTCCAACGGCATTAAACCCCAGGCTGGGATCGGCGGTAGGTTCGGGCGCCGCCGCGGACGTGAAGTCCGGATCAATGCCCGCAGTGGGCGTTGTGCGCTGTTCGACCCTGGCAAACTGGGAGGCTTCCTGGATAGACTCGCTGGTCGCGGGGCCCGCGTCCGCGTCGCCAGCGGCGGGCGCTTCCAGTATCTCGGTAATATCCTCGCCGGATTCAACCGCTGCCAGCAGCTCCTGGAATTCGGGGCTTTGGGGATCCATACCGGTCTTCGCCAGAGCCTCCTGCACATCCGCCGTCAGTCCGGCAACGAGCCGGCCTTCGTCGGCGGCTGGGTGCTGTGCCGGACCCTGTTGAGCCGCGGCAATCAATTCATCGGTCAAGCCGCCGCTCTGCGGCAGTCGTGCCAAAAGCGTGTCGAAGCCGGGAGCTTGTGAATCAACCGCGGCCAACTGCTCCATAGCAGTTGCATTCGCTGCAAAAGACCCGCCTTCCAGTACCAGCTCGCGCACGGTACCGTCGGAAAGCGTTATAAGGAACTGGCCGCCACCTATCGACTCCAGCGTGTAACCTTCGAGGATCGGGTCGCCGGGTGCCAGTTCCATGACCTTACCGTCTTCCGTAACAACTTGCAGCGTGCCGCCCGCGCTCGCGGCCAGAAAGCCGACGATCTTGGCGCCGTCGCTTACTTCGACTGTCAGTCCTTTTGATAATTGGTCACTCATAACGTCCCCCTGCGGGATTTCCATGCTCGTTTCCATTTGCCACCTTTCGGGAAAATCCAGTCCCTACAGGTCGACACTAAGCCCACGATCCGTGGTCAAATACTGGCATCCATCACCCATAACAACTCGCCCATGGATTGAAACAGGCGATACTCGTTAAAAACCAGATCGTACTGCGCGCTAATCAGCGATTTCCTGGCATCAATGTTTTCGTTCTCGGTGTTCAACAGATCCAGCAGCGTGCGCCGACCCAGATCGTACTGATCGAGATAGGCCTTCTTGGTGGCTTCAGAATCGCGGACGTAGCGCTCCAGGGATGGAATCTGGTCCTCGATATTCCGGCGCGTCACCCAGGCCAGCCGGACCTCTTCCCGGACCTGGCGAATCGCGTTGTTGCGCACCTCCCTGGCTTTTTCCACAAGATGGGCAAATTGCTGACGGCGTGCCTGGTCGGAACGGCCGTTGTAGAGGTTATAGCGCATGCGCAGCATCACTTTCAGGTCGTCCACATGACCTTCGAGGCCATCGATATTATTGTTGTGGTCGCGCTCGATATCGACATGAAACTGGGGATAAAACGCCGCCTTGGTCCGCTCGTACTGGTACTGCACGGCTTCCAGGTCCGCCATCGCCACGGCCACGATGGGATGCTTTTGCCGGGCACGTTCCACGGCCTGAGCCAGGGTTTCCGGCAGGTGCTGACGATAGGAGTCTGGCTTTTCCAGTTCGCCCTCGTTGGGCAGCCGACCCACCACGCGCTGGAAATTTGTTCTGGCATCGATCAGGTTCGCCTGGGCGTTAAAATAATTGGTGCGGGCAAAAGCCAGCCGGCTGGAGATCTGATCCAGGTCGGCCCTGCTACCGGCGCCGGAATCAAAACGCTTTTTCATACGCTGATGGATATCCTGATGAAATGCCAGGGTCTGATCGGCAAGGTCGAGGATGGCTTTGCGCTTTAGTATGTTGATGTAGGCTTCAATGGCGTCGAGCGAGACCTGCTCGGCAACCGCCTGGATGCGATGCTCGGCACTCTCTTCCCGAGCCTGCTGGTTCTGGTATTCATTCCAGGTTTCGAAGCCGTCGAAAACCATCTGGCGCACGGACAGCTGCCACTCTGTCCGTTCGAGCTCGTTGCGGCTGCTGCCGGGCGTGAGTCGGCTGACCGGGTCGCGCTCCTGAAAGCCGTAGCCCCCGAGAATGTCCACATCGGGGTAAAAGCCGCCGAGAGCTTGCCGCACCTGGCGGTCACGGGCCTGGGTCTCGCGTACCTGAGCCAGTACTTCCGGATTACCCGAGAGCGTCTCCTTGACAACTTCTCGCAGGGTGGACGCATGAACCCCGCCGCCGAATATCAGGAGGGCAGCGACAAACCAGCTGAAAATTACCGCTATGTGAGCTTTCATAAACATCCTTTTGTCTCGTTTCCCGTTGGTTAAAAACAATGATTTCCCTTCACGGCCTGCCCACCCAACTCAAATCCAAAAACCCCAAACCGACGCCGAATTTCCTGCAAAACCTGCCCGTGATCGGCAGATATATTTTTGCATAGGTCGCTTTCGCGCCGACCACCGTTCGTTCCGGAATTTTGACCAGTCAGAAAAAAGTCAGGAAACTCAAGCCGTTAATCGGAAAAAATGACCTTTCACATTAGACGTTGAGTATCATTTTTCACGAAGGGCTAATTGTTTCGTTTTGAGGATGGGCTTGAGCAGGTAGTCCATGATCGTTTTATCCCCGGTATGGATATCCACCTGGACGGTCATGCCCGGAATGATGGGGAGCGGGTCATCTTCCCTGCCCAGGTGGCTGCTCTCGGTGACCAGGCGTACTTCATAAAAGCTGTTGCCTTCCTTGTCGGTCACTGTATCGGGACTGATATGGGTGACTTTCGCATCGAGCCCGCCATAAATGGAATAATCGTAGGCAGTGAACTTAACCGAGGCCTTCTGGCCGGGATGAATAAAGGCAATATCCGCCGGCATCACCCGGGCATCCACCAGCAGAGAGTCCTCGATGGGGACGATCTCCACCAGGTCCTCCCCGGGCTGGATGACACCGCCAATGGTGGTGACATTCAGCCTTTTCACTGTACCCCGCACCGGCGAACGGACCAGGGTCCGCCGGACGCGGTCGGCATAAGCCGCATTGCTTTCCTGAACGCGCTCGAGCTCAGTGGTGGCCTCGTTGAGCTTTTCCCTGGCTTCGCTTGTGAAGTTCTGGACATAGGTGGCAACGTTATCCCTGGCTTCCTGGTAGGCGGATTCCAGTTGGGGAACAGCGAGTCTTGCCGCTTCGAGTTCGCCCTTCAGGTCGTTGAGCTGGCGTTCCAGGCGCAACATTTCGACGTGGGACACGGCACCTTCCTCCACCAGCGGTCGGGTAATGTTCAGCTCCCGACGCAGCAAGTCGACACTGCCCTCCAGGTTCCCGGTTTTGGAGCGCGCGGCGGACAGTTCCTGGCGCTTCTGCTGAGCCCGCTCCTCGAGAACGCTGTGCCGCAACCTGAACTCCTCCATCCTTGATTCGTAGAGTTCCCGCTCGCTCTTCACCAAGGGTTCGGGAAACTCCTCGTCATATCTGGCCAGTTCCTCGTCAAAGTCGGTTCGTCGGGCCTGGGCCCGCAATCGCGCGGCCTTGACCATCAACTGGTCAATGTGGAGACCCTTCTCGCGGAAGGTGGCGGAAACCATGGTGTCATCGATGCGTAAAAGAGGTTCGTCTTTTTCCACCACGCGTCCTTCTTGCACCATGAGCTGGCGAAGAATACCGCCTTCCAGGTTCTGGACCACCTTGACGTTCGAAGAGGGAATGATGCGCCCGGGAGCACGGGTAAACTCATCCACTTCCGCCAGAGACGCCCAGACGATCATCAACAAAACAAAGACGACCAGCACCCAGAGCAAGACGCGGCTCAGGCCTGGAGATTGCTGGAGCATGGCCTCTGACGAATAGGACATGTATTTCAGGTCCGTGGAGGCGGTCTTGTCAAAATGTTTTTTCAGCTTGCGCAGATCCGCCATTACGCCCTACCCCGCAACTCGCCCTTCCTGAGCGCTTCCAGCACTTTATCCCTGGGACCGTCGGCCACAAGCCGCCCCTTGTCCAGTATCACCAGCCGGTCAACCATATCGAGCAGCTGCATTTTGTGGGTAATCAGAAGCACCGTCTTGTCCCCGGCGAATTCCTTGAGACGAGCCATGACAGCCTTTTCACTGCCCTGGTCCATCGACGAGGTGGGTTCGTCGAGCAGGAGGATTTGAGGGTTGCGCAGGAACACCCGGGCCAGGCCGATGGCCTGGCGCTGCCCCCCGGAGAGGGTCTCACCCCGCTCACCGATGGGCATATCGAAACCCAGAGGGTGGCTATTAATAAGCTCCGCGAGGCCGGCTTTTTCAGCGGCCTCGACCACGCGACCGTCGTCCACCGAATGCAGCCCCATGGTGATATTGTCGCGAACGGAGCCATAGAAAAGCGTCACGTCCTGGTTAATGGTCCCGATATTGCTGCGCAAATCGCTGGGATCCAGTTGCTGGACATCGAAACCGTCAACGCGCACAGAGCCTTTCTGGGGCTCATAGAGACGTAATGCCAGCTTGCCGAGGGTCGACTTGCCCGAGCCAATGCGACCGATAATGCCCACTTTTTCCCCTGCCTTGATGGAAAGGGAGACATTTTCCAGCGCCGGCGCCGATTCCTCGTTGTAAGCGAACGTCACTTCCCGGAAATCGAAATTGCCCACCAGCCGGGGTCGGTGCAGATAACGCTTGCCGGGCTCCCGCTCCACCGGCGAATGCATGATCTCGTTAAGGGATTTGAGGGTGGCCTCGGCGTGATCGTATTGGCTGATTAGCGACGCCACCTGGCCGAGCGGCGCCAGGGCCCGGCCGTTGAGGATAACGCAGGCGATCAGGCCACCCAGGGTGAGTTCCTGTCCGGCAATGAGATAGACGCCCCAGACCACGATGGCCACCATGGCGAACTGCTGGAGGGACTGGACCGAATAAAGAGTGGCGTTGGAAACTTTCCTGGCCTGAAGGCCCCACTGGGAGACATAGCCGACGGACTGCTCCCAGCTACGCTGGACGCTGCCCTCCGCTCCGAGAGTCTTCAGGGTTTCAACGCCGGACATACTTTCCACCAACGTGGCGCTCTTTTTGGCCGAACCGGTCATAACGTTGCGGATCATGGGCCGCAACTTCCTCTGGGCATGCAACCCCAGGACCAGGGCGATGGGAATGGCGAGGACGGGTATCGCCACAAGCCAGCCACCGATGTAGGCGATAAAAAACAGGAATATCAGTAAAAAAGGCAAGTCTATGAGGGTCAGAATGCTGCCCGACGTAATGAAGTTACGTATTGAATCGAACTCCTGAAGCCGGTTCGCGAAAGCCCCCACCGATTGGGGCCGATGCTGCATTTTCAGTCCCATGACCCGTTCGAAAAGCATGGACGAGAGGATCACATCGGAGCGCTTGGCCGCCAGTTCAACAAAATAACCGCGTAGCGTTTTAATCAGCAGATCGAACAGGTAGACGATCACCACGCCCACCGCCAGGGCCCAAAGGGTTTCCACGGCGTTGTTGGGCACCACCCTGTCGTAGACATTCATCACGAACAGCGGCTGGGCCAGCACGAAGAGGTTGACGAAGAAAGAGGCAATCAGGACGTCCCGGTAAATACCGGCGGAACTCTTGATAACACCCCAGAACCAGTGTTCGCCCTCATCCCTGTAGATGGCCGGCGTGCGTCGATCGAACTGTTGCATGGGACGCAGGTAGTAGACAGTACCGGTATACAGGGCCGCCAGATCGGCAAGCTCCACCTGTTGGGATGCCCGGCTCTCCGGTGACACAAGGACCCCATAACCCAGGTGGTGATCGATATCCGCCAGCACCGCGTAAGCGCCATCGCGCAGGTGCAGGATTGCCGGCAGCACGTCCCGGGGAATGTCCTCAAGTTGCCGCTCCATCAGCCGCGCCGCCAAACCCGCCCGGTTGGCCGCCCGGACAAAATTACGGGGTTCGAGACGGCCCTCATCCAGAGGCAGCCCCGAGACAACGGCGGGCTCGGAAGTGGCGTACCCTTCCAGGTCCGCCACCAACAGCAGACAATCCAGCAAGCCGGCGCCCCAGGACCCCTCCTCCCTCGCCGACTTTTGCCCGGTAGGCTGATAATCTTTTTTTATTGGTTCCTGCACGCTCTGAGTTTCCCGCATTTGTCAGGTTGGCAATGCCATCGCCATGGCCTGTATAATGGTATTTTGCCACAATTTCATTAACTTATGACCAGTCATCCAGCGATTACCGCCATAAAAAGGCGCATCAGTGTAGCACCGATGATGGATTACACGGATCGCTTCTGTCGCTATTTTCTGCGCCTTATCAGCCGGGAAACGCTTCTGTATACGGAAATGGTCACCACCGGCGCCCTGATTCACGGGGACCGGGCGCGATTTCTGGCATTCGATCCCAGTGAACACCCGGTGGCCATTCAGCTCGGCGGCAGCGATCCCGGCGAGTTGGCCCGCTGCGCCGATTTTGCCCAGAAAGCCGGCTTCGACGAGGTCAACCTCAACTGTGGCTGTCCCAGCGACCGGGTCAAGTCCGGCCGCTTCGGCGCCAGCCTGATGCAGGCGCCGGATCGTGTGGCTGATGCCGTCGCAGCCATGGCCGACAGCGTGTCGATACCCGTCACGGTCAAGCACCGCATCGGCGTCGACAACCTGGATTCCTACGATTATTTCCGCGACTTCGTCGGCCGCGTTGCCGAGGCGGGCTGCAAAACCTTTATCGTTCATGCCCGCAAGGCCTGGCTGAATGGCCTGAGCCCCAAGCAGAACCGGGAAATCCCGCCTCTGAAATATGACTATGTCTATCGACTCAAGGAAGAATTACCCGATTTGGAGATCGTGCTCAACGGTGGTGTCCGCACCCTGGACGAGGCCGAGAAGCACCTCCGGCACGTCGACGGGGTCATGATCGGTCGCGAGGCCTACCAGAACCCCTACATGCTGACTGAGGTGGACAGCCGTTTCTACGGTTGCGGGAAGGCCACAGCAGGCCGGGATGAAATCCTCGAGACCTTTGCCGACTATGTTGAACGGGAAATGCAAGGGGGTACGCGACTGAGCCATATGACCCGCCATATCCTGGGCCTTTACAACGGTCAGCCGGGAGCCCGTCGTTTCCGGCGCTATATCAGCGAACAGGCGCATTTGCCGCAGTCCGGGGCCGGGCTGATCCGGCAGGCCATGGCCGCCAGGAAGGGTGTCGAACACCCGGGGAGGGATGCAGCATGATCAATCGGATCGCCGCTTTTTTTAACGAAAAAATTCAGCCCCCGGAGGCTCCGGAAGAGCATCGCGAGGAACGCATCCGTCTCGCCACCGCCGCACTGCTAACGGAGGTCATGATGATCGACGGTCGCGGTGATAATGCGGAACGGGATTCCATCCTCGCCCTTCTGGATCGGCACTTCGGGCTTACCACCGAGCAAAGCCGGGAATTGGTGGCCATGGCCGGCGAGGAAGTGGAGGAAGCGACCTCCCTCTACCAGTTCACGGATCTGGTCAACCGGTTTTTCTCCGTGGCGGAGAAGGAAGAACTGATGATTTCCCTGTGGAAGGTGGCCTTCGCAGACGGTAGCCTGGACAAACACGAGGAAGCGACCATTCGCAAGATCGCCGAACTGATACACGTACCTCACAGCGCCTTTATCCGGGCCAAACACCACGCCCGCTAGGCGTCGGCGCCGTCGTCGTCCAGGGCGGTGATAAGATCCTCAAACTCATACCAGAGCTTTGGATTAAGTTTGACCAATAGCTTATGGGCGTCCAGGACCTGTTTGCGCATCTTCTCTTCACTGGGGTCCACCTGACCCAATTCCAGGGTTTCGAGTTTGAGGCTGTCGGGTGTCACCAGGATATCGAAAAGTTCGTCCAGTTCCATGGATTCGAGAATCCGCAGGATGCTGCGATTCACGCACAGCAGCTTGGCCTTGAAACCGAGCTTCTCCTGGCAGTAGAGCGCCAGTTTCGCGAGCAGCCCCAGGGTGGTGCTGTCGACCCCTTCCGCCTCGATCAGATCCACGTAGATTTCCCGGGGCGTCTGCCCGCTGAAGATCCGCTCGATATAATCGCTGATCGATGCGCACAGGGTAACCCGGACATCGCCGGTGAGCTTGAGAAGATAGATGCCATCCTGGTCGGCAACAAGAATCTTGCCGGGGTTCACGACATACTCCGTCGGTTGATGGTAAGCAGGGAAATGTCATCAAGGGGTTCACGAACGTCGTCGATCCCGAGCCTGGCACACAACTTATCGTGATCCGAGCCGGCACTGGCCACCGTTTCCAGGAAATAGGCTTCCTTGTCGTTGAGGGCATCGCCGGGCAGCGCGTCAAGCAGCCCGTCCGAGGCAATCACCAGCCCGAACTCCCGGGGCAGCGACATTTGCTGGATTTCCCAGCTGGCGTTCTCGAACAACCCCACGGGCTTGCCCTTGCCGGACAGGTACCGTGCCTCGCCATCGGCCAGGAGGATGGGCATGGGCACCTGCGCGGCAATACCGTAGCGGAAAATGCTGGTTTCCATGTCGATGGCGCCTGCAAACATGGTCAGGTGTTTTTCCAGTGAGGTGGCAATAATCTGGCGATTGACGTGCTCGATAAAACCCTGGGGCGCCAAGGCGAGGGTCTGGATATCATTGGCCGCCAGGTGACGACGCAGGATACGGCGCAGGATAAACTTCAGCAAGATGGTAATAAATGCCGACGACGCACCGTGACCGGAAACATCGGCGAGATAGAAAAGCAGGAAGCGGTCGAAAACAATGTTGTAACCGACAAAATCGCCACTGAGATAGAGCGAGGGAACGATACGGTGGGCGATGGTAAAATCGCCATGATGGAGCGGAGTGATGGGCAGCATGGTCTTTTGCACCTGCTTGCCCGCCAGTTGATCCATCTTGAGAATGTTCAGGCTTTCCTTGAGCTCCCGGTTGGTTCTCTCCAACTGGTCGCTGTAGGCCAGATTTTCATCGTAGAGGCTCTTGTGGCCGGCGACCCGATTGACGGTTTCCACCAGTTCGTGATCAGAAAATGGCGAAAGGAGTACGTCCACCACGCCCTGACGGATAAGGTTGATGACCATTTCCGGCGTGGCATCGGACAAGATTGGCAGCAACGCTCCGCTATCGTGTTCAGAGCAGTGATCGAGCAGTTCGATAAACTGCTGGATGCCCTCGCCCCCGGTCTCTGCAACGACAATCTGGTAATCGGTGCAGTCGGCAGCGCTCAGGGACCAGGGCTTGAAAGAGGTATCCACCTGCCAGCCCATGTCCTCAAGCACTCGGCGCCAGTGGTAGACCTGTTCCTCCTGCGGCGAAGCGAGCAGGATACGCTGTTTAGCATCCGGCACGGACGGCCTCGCAATACCGGGGGCTGGCGACAGGGTATTCAAAATTCTCCGTATTCGCTCTCGTCACCGTACTCACCATAGTCGCTGCCAAACGTATCCTCCACCTGGCCGTCCCTGATGAGGTAGACTCGTCGCTGAAGATAGACATCCCTGACGAAAATATATTTATCGCCCCTTGTGAGCTTTTCCGCCTCCAGCAACCGGGCCCGGGTTGAAAGGAGGCTTGTACCGATAATGGTATTGCGGGTAGGTACGTGATCGACATAGCGAACGGGGTTGAGAAAACTGTCGGCATAGCGCGCCGGCGCGTCCCGCAGCGTACTCGGACCGAGGAATGGAACCACCAGATAGGGCCCCCGGCGCAGTCCCCAGACCCCCAGTGTCTGGCCGAAGTCCTCGCCATCATTCTTTTCCAGCCCCATCACCTGGGCAACATCGAAGAAGCCGGCCACGCCCACTGTGGAATTAACCAGGAACCGGCCACTGTCGTTGCCGGCCTGCACGAATTTGCCCTGTAGCAGGGCATTGGCGACATTGACGATTTCCCCCAGATTGTCGAACATCCGGGCAATACCGTTCTCCACCGGATCCGGAGTCACCGCCCTGTAGCCCCGGGCGGCGGGTTTGAGTACGTAGCGGTCGGCTGTTTCATTAAACGAAAAGACAGCGCGGTTGACAGGTTCAAAAGGATCGCTGACTTTGTCCTGGGCCAGGGCCGGAATCGTTAGCACCATCCAAATGAGCCAGTGAGTACGGGTAATAAATCGAACCATGATTTTCCTGTTACACAGCCTCTCCACTCAGGAGCGGATTCTAACGAACCCGCTGGCGACATGATACACCTGTCATCGGTATGCTGGCCCGCTCGGTACCTACCCATCCAGTATAGTGCCCCCGTCCCCGGGGCGCGAGCCGACTAAGCCGCGAACAGGCACCGTTCTTGCCCCTATTTATTCGACAATACCTGGACAGCGACCCGAGAGGCAAAAAAAGCCCGGCACAGGGCCGGGCTTTTAGCGGAGCCGGGTTGGGCGGGCCTTAGAACACAAGCTGGGCGCGCACGGTGAAGGCAGAGCCATCCTCGCCGTCGACACCCGCCACGATGGGGGCGAAGCCGAAGCCGTCGGTATCGTCAAGGTCAAAGTTCAGGTAGTTGGCGGAAAGCCGCACGTTCTTGTTGACATACCAGTTGACCCCCAGGGTGTACTGGGTGTACTCGGTGGTATCCATGAGTTCCGCTTCGCCGCCCTCGTACTTGGCCACCAGTTCAACACCGCCTTTGGGGCTCTTGAACTCGCCCTTGCTGTAAACCCGTGACTGGCCCATCAGGTTGTAGGTGGCCATCAGGTAGTAGGCATCCAGCTCCACGTCCTCGGCGCCGGACGTCGCGTTTTTCTGCAGGTTGACGTACTCGCCCTGAAGGGAGAAGGGACCCGCAACCCAGGCCGCTTCCAGGCCGTAGAGGTCTTCGTCCTCGATTGTATCGAGACCGTCGACCAGTTCGATCCGTTCGCCGGTATGGACGCCAAAGCGGGTGCGCAGGCGTGCGTCCTGCAAATTATCGCCGTAGTCGACCCGAATGGCGGCGGCCCCCAGGTGGACCACATTGCCCGCCTCGTTGATGGGGGCGAAGGTGACGCGGCCACCGTAGCTATAGGTAACGTCGCCGGTATCGTCAATTTCATCCTTGAGGCCGTCGTTTTCGTAAATGCCCAGGGCCCAGGTGTAGTTGCCGGTTTCCTGGCCGATCTCCAGGTTCATGTCGCTGCGGCTCACCGGCAGCATATCGTAAAAGGAAGCGCGCTCGATGGTGCTGATGTGCTTGGACGAGGTCAATTCCTCAAGACCGAAGGGACGCTTGAAGCGCCCACCCTTGATATAGGCGGGAAGGCCGGCGTACTTGATATAGGCGTCCTCCAGGTCCGAATTGCCCGCCTCGTCGAACTCATACTGAAACTTGTAGCCCCAGTCCTTAAGGATGGTGCCGGCCACATAGACGCGCCCACGGCGCAACTCGGAATCGCTGCCATCGCCATAGCCGTCGCTGTAGTTGTCGTAGTCCCACTGCAGGCGACCGCCGATCTCGAAGGCGAACTGCCCGTCAGTGGTGGCAGCCTCGAAACCGCCCTTGGTGTTGATGACGATATCGGGACCGTCGGTGGTGACCGTGCCGGCATGGGTGCCCCCGGCAGCGGCTGCGGTGATAGCCAGGACAAGTGCAGATCGTTTCATGATATTTCCCCTCGTTGATAGATTGAGATACAGGGCGCCTAGCCCATCTTGTCGAGGGACATTTTGGAGGGGAAAAATGACATTTTTATTACAATTACATGACGTTTTGATGATGTGACAATGATATTCTAGTGACGGTTTGATGATATTTTTGTGACGCCTTTTCAGGGCGTGTAGAGAATATCCCGATTAAACAGTTTTTCGAGCAGTTCGGCGCCCGCCGACATCAGCACCGCCGGGTCCGGGTGGCCCAGCTCCGCGGCAATCGCCGCCAGCGCCGTCTCGCCGTTCATCCCCTCCTCTTCCAGCAACTGCAACAGCCGGGCGGTGACGGCATTGGCTTCCATAAATCTCACCCGATCCTGGCGGTTGCGATAAACCACCAGGTATGTGGGCTCGGCAGGCGACGTTTCGGGCTGGTAGTCGACGCCGATGCGGTGTACCGGGTAGCGATAGGACAACGACCAGGCCAGCGGCGATACCTGTACAGGCTCCCGAAGCAGGTCCGGTGTTTCGACCCGGTTGTCGGGAATACCCTCCCGGGAGACATCGAGCATCAGCTCAACCCATTCGTAATGGGCCAGTTCGAGCATAAAGGGTGGATCGCCAGGCCGCTCGCCCCTCTCCTCCTGCAGGTAATGGAGGAATTCCCTGCCGATTTCCAGGAAATAAGGGGATTCGGCGCGATGGCGTATGATGAAATCCCGCACCAGCGAGTGCCAGGCCTCACCCGGCGTCAGCCGGCGCAGGACCGGAAATCCATTGGCCAGGAAGGATTCGATGTTGTTGTAGACAAGGTCCCGGTAGATGGCCATGCGCCGGTCCTCGACATCTCCCGGCGGCGGCCGGTTTTCGGGATCGCGCACATGCGCGGCAAAGCGCTTCTGGGTCCCGGCGAAATCATCCCTGTCCGTCACTGCCGCACCCCTGTGGGGGTGTCGCCCCGCAATCCGGTCGTACGCGTTGTGCACAGCACTGTCATCGCGGCCGATGGCCTGGCGTTTGGTGTTGGCATGATTGTCGGCCTCCCGGCCCGGCAGGTAACCGGTTTCCTGACGGTTTTATACGCCCCGGCGAGTGCACCGTCAAACTCAGGCCCGCAACCTGTCGGCAATAACCCCGTATTGCTTGCGGATGCGCTTTGTCGACACCGGCAGCGCGGTCTTGAGCACCTGGGCGAATACAGAAACCCGGTATTCCTCGATCATGAAATGATAGGTTTCGATTTCCCGGCGAACATCGGCGGAAAGTACCCGCTCTTTCGCCATCAGGCTGTCGATCTCGTCGAGCATGGTCCCGGTTTCGCCGATAATCGCCCGGTTCCTGTCCACCTGGGCCGGTAGCTTTTCCAATCGCACTTCGGCTGCCTGGATGTAGCGGGGGTACTGACGCAGCCAGAAATCGTCGGTTGCCGCCAGGAAACCGGGACGAAAGAGGAAAGCCAACTGGCGTTCGATATTCTCAACCACCTCCGGATAGGCTTCCCGCCGTTTTGCCAGCCACTCATTGACAGCCTTCAGGGAACCGGTCAGGGCCGCCAGAGACTTTTCGTAATGCCGGGCAATCGGCACGATTTCGCCCCTGGCCCGGTTCAGGGCGGCCTCGAAATCGGCCCGGGTGCGGATCACGCCCGTCCCGGGCAGCAGTGCCGAGCCATAAGCGGCCCAAATCACATCCGCCACCAGGGATTCCCGATCCCCCAGACCCGCCGCCACCAGCTGCAGTTCCCGTCCCTTGAACAGGTCCCTGGTCAGGAATTTGGCCGGCTGACCATGTACCAGCATGGCCAGGCGCACAAGGCCGTCCCGGGTCAGCCTTTCCGCCTCGACGGCTGTATCCATGGGCTGCAGGGCAACGCTGGCGCCGCGATCCACCAGTGCCGGATAGACGTTTATTTCCAGGTCCTTGCGGCGCAGCCGCTGCCTTTCCGGCAGGTCGCCGAAATCCCAGCACACGATCCCCTCGCGAACCTGGGCGTCGTCCGCCGCCTCCTGAATGGTCGCCTGCACCTGGTCCCGGTACCGATCCCTGAGTTTCTCCAGGTTCCGACCCGAGGCCAGGGGCTTGCGATTTTCATCCAGCAGCAGGAAATTGGCCCGATAAAAATCCTCCAGACCGGACTCGTCCCAACTGTCTTCCGGAATTTCCACGCCCGTGTGCCGTTTCAACTGCTCGCCGAGGACAGCGCCCAGTGGACGGTTTTGCGGCTCCGCCCCCGCCAGGGCCCGGTCCACATAATCCGGCACTGGCACGAACTGCTTGCGCAACGGTTTGGCCAGCCCCTTGACCAGGGCGATGCACTTGTCCCTGAGCAGGCCGGGGACCAGCCACTGGAAACGATAAACGGGGGCCTGGTGCAAGAGCGCGATGGGAATATCGATTGTCACGCCGTCCTCCGGGTGCCCGGGCTCGAACCGGTAATGAAGCCGGTATTCGGTACCCTGCCATTCCAGGGACTTTGGAAACTGGGCCTCCGCTTCCCGTTCGTGGCCCGACTCCACCAGGGTCTGACGATCCAGGTACAGCAGTTCGGGATTCGTTCCCTCCGCTTTTTTACGCCACTGCTCGAACGCCCGCAGGCCACAGATGTCCGGCGGCACCCGTTCGTCGTAGAAACGGTAAATGGCCCGCTCGTCGATAACGATATCCCGGCGCCGCAGTCGGTCCTCCAGTTCCTTGAGATCCGCAATCAGCCCCCGGTTATGGCGGGCGAAGGACCCCTTTCCCCGGTACCGGTCTTCCACCAGCGCGCTCTGGATAAAGACCTCCCGGGCGATCACCGGATCGATGGCTGCAAAGGCGACCCGCTTGCGCTCCAGGATCGTGAGGCCGAACAGGGTCTGGCGCTCATAGGCCATAACCTGCCCCCGTCGGGCATCGTAATGGGGTTCGAAGTGGTTCTTCCTGACCAGGTGGGCGGCCAGTTCCGGCAACCAGTCCGGATCGATACGGGCCACCTGATGGGCAAAGAGCCGGCTCGTTTCAATCAGTTCCCCGGCCATCACCCACTTGGGCGCGGACCTGGCGAGGCCGGAGCCCGGGAAGATGTGGAATTTACGGTTGCGCGCACCCAGGTACTCCCGGTCCTGGTGGCGGAAACCGACGTGGCTGAGCAGGCCCGTAAGAAGCGCCCGGTGCACCGGTCCATAGGCACCGGGCTGGCGATTTTCCCGTAACTTGATATCCCGGCAGGCCAGGTGCAACTGATGATGCAGATCCCGCCACTCACGCATGCGCCGGTAGGATACGAACCGGCTGTGGCAATAGTGGCTGAACTGGCTGCGGGACAATGCCTGGCGCTTTTCCTCGAAATGGTTCCAGAGGTTGAGCAGTGACTGGAAATCCGACTCCTTGTCCGACCATTCCCGGTGCTTTTCGTCGGCCGCCTGGCGCTTGTCGGCGGGCCGCTCCCGGGGGTCCTGGATGCTCAGGGCCGAGGTGATCACCAGCGCCTCCTTCAAGGCACCCTCCCGCTCCGCCGCCAGCAGCATGCGACCCAGCCTGGGATCCAGGGGCAAACGGCCGAGCTGGCGTCCCAGGGGGGTCAGCCGGCCGTCGCCGGTCACTGCCTCCAGTTCCGCGAGCAACTGGAAGCCGTCGTTGATCAGGCGCCGATCCGGGGGATCGACAAAGGGAAATTCCCGGATATCACCAACGCCCATGCCCAGCATTTGCAGGATGACCGAGGCCAGGTTGGTGCGCACGATCTCCGGATCGGTAAACCGGGGCCGGTTGAGGAAGTCGGTCTCGTCGTACAGGCGCAGGCAGACACCCGGCCCGAGCCGGCCACAACGGCCAGCACGCTGGTTGGCACTGGCCTGGGAGACCGGCTCCACCGGCAGACGCTGCACCTTGCTGCGGTAACTGTAACGGCTGATGCGGGCGTATCCGGTATCGATGACATAGCGAATGCCCGGCACCGTCAGGGAGGTTTCCGCGACATTGGTGGCGAGTACCACCCGGGTCAGTCGTGGCCCCTTGCCGGGACGGAAAATGCGGTCCTGGTCGGAAACGCTCAGGCGGGCGTAGAGGGGCAGTATCTCCAGATCGTTCAGTTCGGCGCGGCGCAGGGCGTTCGCCGTTTCGCGAATCTCCCGCTCGCCGCTCAGGAATACCAGAATATCGCCCCGGCCGCTTTCCGCCAGCAGTTCTCCCACGCCGTCGACAATCGCCCCGTAGATATCCTCGTCAGCCTCGGCGGGCGGTCGGTAACGGATTTCCACGGGGTAAGTCCGGCCAGTAACCTCCACCACCGGGGCGTTGCCGAAGTGCTCTGAAAAACGGGCCACGTCGATGGTGGCGGAAGTGATGATGACTTTCAGGTCCGGGCGGCGGGGAAGAATTTTTTTGATGTAGCCCAGCAGGAAATCGATATTGAGGCTGCGCTCGTGGGCTTCATCGATGATCAGGGTATCGTATCGACTCAAATCGGGATCGCTGTGAATCTCGGCCAGCAGGATACCGTCGGTCATCAGCTTGACCAGGGTATCGTCACCGGTCTGGTCGCTGAAACGCACCTGGTAGCCCACTTTGCCGCCCAGCGGTGTTGCCAGTTCCTCGGCAATGCGGCCGGCCACCGAGCGGGCGGCGATCCGGCGCGGCTGGGTATGGCCAATGATCCCGGCGGCACCCCGGCCCAGCTCCAGACACAACTTGGGCAGCTGGGTGGTCTTGCCGGAGCCGGTTTCGCCCGCTACTACGACTACCTGGGATTGCGCCAGTGCCTCGGCAATGGCACCACGGCGCTGGCTGACCGGCAAATCTTCCGGGTACCGGATCTCGGGACGGGCGGCGCGGCGGTGCTCGACCCGGGCAACGGAGGCCTCGAGATCCCGCGCCAATTTACCCAGCCCGATATCGGCCGGCTTGCCCTGCTTGAGGCGACGGCGCAACCCGGCCAGGCGGCGGGCGAACCCGTCGCGATCGGCAATCATCGCACGCCCGATATCGCCGGCGAGCCGGCCCGGTTGTTGCTCTGTGGTTTCTTCGGCAGCGGTCACGTCAGAGAGGTTTTCAAGGTAGGGGGCGGGAGCGGAAAAACTAGCGGGAGAGCACCGTCATTGCCTCTTCCAGACCGCCCAGGGTCAGGGGAAACATACGGTCCGACACCAACTGTCGAATCATGCGGATCGACGGCGTGTATTCCCAGTAGTCAGCCTCCACCGGATTCAGCCACACCAGCTTTTCGTAGGTGCCGGCAAGTCGTTGCAGCCAGAGCGCACCGGGCTCTTCGTTGAAATAGTCGATACCACCGCCCACGGCTGTTACCTCGTAGGGCGACATGGAGGCATCGCCGACAACAATAACCCGGTAATCACTGCCGTAGGTGTGGAGCAGGTCCCAGGTGTGTAGCTTATCGCTGAAGCGCAGCTTGTTGTCGCGCCAGACAAAGTCGTAAAACATGTTGTGAAAATAAAAGTATTCGAGGTGCTTGAACTCACTCCTTGTGGCGGAGAACAGTTCCTCGCAAACCCTGACGTGAGCATCCATGGAACCACCCACGTCGAAAAAAACCAGCACCTTGACGGCGTTATGGCGCTCGGGAACCATCTTCAGGTCGAGCAGACCGGCATTGCGGGCCGTTGATTTGATGGTATCGTCCAGGTCCAGTTCGTCCCGGGCGCCGGTGCGCGCGAACTGGCGCAGGCGCCGCAGAGCCACCTTGATATTGCGGGTACCCACCTCCACGGAATCGTCCAGGTTGCGGAACTCACGCTTCTCCCAGGTCTTGATCGCGCGCCTTTCCCGGCTCTCGCCGCCCACCCGGATACCCTCGGGGTTGTAACCGCTGTTGCCGAACGGGGAGTCGCCGCCGGTCCCGATCCACTTGCTGCCCTTCTGGTGGCGGCTCTTCTGTTCCTCGAGGCGTTTCTTGAATTCCTCGATGAGTTTTTCCAGGCCGCCCATGCTCTCAATCTTGGCCTTCTCCTCGTCGGTCAGGCTTTTCTCGAACTCGTTGCGCAGCCAGTCTTCGGGGATGAGGGCCTCGAGAAAATCGTCCAGGGATTCCAGCTCGCGGAAATACAGGGAAAAAGCCCTGTCGAACCGGTCGTAATATTTCTCGTCCTTGACCATGCAGGTCCGGGACAGGAGATAAAAATCGTCGACGCTGCCAAAGGCCAGGTGGTTGTCCAGGGCCTCGTAGAGCGTCAGCAACTCATTAAGCGAAACCGGCACCCCGGCCCTGCGCAGCCCGTCGAAGAAATTAAGCAGCATTTAGCGCCCTTCTCGCCGCATCATGAATGCCAGCCGTTCCAGCATATGCACGTCCTGCTCGTTTTTCAAAAGGGCGCCATAGAGCGGTGGAATGGCCTTGCTGGGGTCCCTGTCCTTGAGAATATCGTCGGGAATATCGTCCGAGACCAGCAGCTTCAACCAGTCGATCATCTCGGACGTGGACGGTTTTTTCTTGAGGCCGGGAATATCCCGCACTTCGAAAAAGACATCCAGGGCTTCGCTCAGCAGGTTCTTCTTGATGTCCGGAAAGTGCACACCGATGATATCCTCCATGGTTTCCCGGTCGGGAAACTTGATGAAGTGGAAAAAACAGCGGCGCAGGAAAGCGTCGGGCAACTCCTTCTCGTTGTTGCTGGTGATGATGACAATGGGACGCTGTTTCGCCCTGATGGTTTCCCCTGTCTCGTAGACATGGAACTCCATGCGGTCCAGTTCAAGGAGCAGGTCGTTGGGAAACTCGATATCGGCCTTGTCCACCTCATCGATAAGCAATACCACCTGCTCGTCGGATTCGAAGGCTTCCCAGAGCTTGCCCTTGCGGATGTAGTTGCGGATATCGTGAACCCGCTCGTCGCCGAGCTGGGAATCCCGCAGCCGGGATACCGCATCGTATTCGTACAGCCCCTGCTGGGCTTTGGTGGTGGATTTGATATGCCAGGCTATGAGGGGCTTGCCCAGGGCCGCCGCCACTTCCTCGGCGAGCAGGGTCTTGCCGGTGCCGGGCTCACCCTTGATCAGCAGCGGACGCTGCAGGTTGACGGCGGCGTTGACCGCCATTCGCAGGTCTTCAGTGGCGACATAGCGCTCTGTTCCGGTAAAGCTCATGGATTGATTGCTCCAGTATCTACTTGATGCCCGCTTCGCACACCACAGGGTAGTGCTCTGGTTGATGTCAGACGGGGCTGCGCATGGTAACAAACTCCTCGGCGGCGGTGGGATGAACCCCCACTGTCGCGTCGAAGTCCGCCTTGGTGGCGCCGGCCTTCATGGCCACCGCAAAGCCCTGAATAATCTCGCCGGCCTCGTCGCCGAGCATATGGCAGCCCACCACCCGTTCGGAGGCGGCATCGACGATAAGCTTCATCATGATCTTGTCGTGGCCGCCGGTAAGCGTCTGCTTTAAGGGACGAAAGCTGGTGCGGTATACCCGAATATCCCCGTAGCGCTCCCGGGCCGCATCCTCGTCCAGGCCCACGGTGCCGATGGGGGGCTGGCTGAAAATGGCCGTGGGGATATTGTCGTAATCCATGGTCGTATCGCCGCCATTGAACAGGTTGGCGGACAGGGCCATGCCCTCGGCGATGGCCACCGGCGTGAGTTCCATATGGCCGATCACATCCCCGAGCGCGTAAATCGAGGGTTCCGCCGTCCGAAAGCGGTCATCGACGACAATGGCACCGGTATCGGTCAGTTCGACCGCGGTATTCGCCAGTCCCAGGCCGGCGGTCATGGGACGGCGTCCGGTGGCGTAAACCACGGCATCCACCTCCAGGACGTCGCCTTCGGCCAGGGTCACCGCCAGGGTGCCGTCGGCGTTTTTGTCGACTCGCTCCACGTGGCTCTGGAAACGCACGTCGACGCCCTGCCCGGCCATCTGGTCGGCCAGGGACTGGCGGATATCCCGGTCGAAGCCGCGCAGGAAAAGCTCGCCCCGGTAGATCAGGTGGGTATCCACTCCCAACCCGTGGAAAATACCGGCAAACTCCACGGCGATATAGCCACCACCGACAATGGCCACCCGGCGGGGAAAGTGCTCCAGATAGAACACCTCGTTGGAGGAAATGACGTGTTCGCGGCCCGGGAACTCAGGCACATAGGGCCAGCCTCCCACCGCCACCAGAATATACCGGGTTCTGAACTGCCGTTCGCCGACGCGCACGCTCTGGGGCCCGGTAATGGTGGCCCTGCCCTCCACCAGGTCCACCCCGGCATTGTCCAGAAGGTTGCCGTAAACGTCATTGAGTCGCTCGATTTCCCGGGTCTTGTTGTCTCGAAGCGTGGGCCAGTCAAAATCCGTTTCCCCGACGCGCCAACCGTAAGACCCCGCGTCGCGAAACGCGTGGGAAAATTCCGAGGCGTAGACGAAGAACTTTTTGGGGATGCAGCCCACATTGACACAGGTCCCGCCCAGTTGCCGGTCCTCGGCGATGGCCACGCGGGCACCGTACTGGGCGGACATGCGCGCGGTGCGCACCCCGCCGGAACCGGCCCCGATAACAAAAAGATCGTAATCGAAGTCTTCCATCATTCTCCAAACCATTTCAATTGATTGTGCAGGGATACCACGGAGCCCACGATAATCAGGGTCGGGGCCCGTCCGCCGCCCCGGCGGACGATTTCGGGCAATGTCGCCAGGTCGCCGGTAAAAACCCGCTGATTGTCGGTGGTCCCCTTCTCCACCAGGGCCGCCGGGGTATCGGCGGCCATTCCGTGGGCAGCGAGTTGGCGGCAGATGGTCTCCAGGTTGTTGAGACCCATATAGAACACCAGCGTTTCGCCGGGGGTGACCAGTGCCGCCCAGTCCAGATCGAGCTGGTCGTCGCGGCGGTGGCCCGCTATAAAACGCACCGACTGCGCGTGGTCCCGGTGGGTGAGCGGGATGCCCGCATAACTGGCGCAGCCGGACGCCGCGGTGATACCGGGAACAACCTGGAAGGCGATACCGTGATCGGCCAGGTGCTCGATCTCTTCCCCGCCCCGGCCGAAGATAAAAGGGTCGCCGCCCTTGAGGCGCAGCACCCGGTAACCCTTTTGCGCGTACTCCACCAGCTTGCGATTGATATTGTCCTGGGTCACCGGATGATTGCCGGCGGTCTTGCCGACGTAGAGACGCTCCGCGTCACGGCGCACCAGATCGAGCACCTCCTTCGATACCAGGCGGTCGTGGATGACGATGTCCGCCTGCTGCATCAGGCGCAGGGCGCGAAAGGTCAGCAGGTCCGGATCGCCGGGACCGCCCCCCACCAGATAAACCTCGCCCTGAACGGGCTCCCCACCACGACGGGCGGCCTCCTCCAGAGCCTCGTTCATGGCGGCCTCGGCCTGGCGGTTGCGACCGGTATACACCAGTTCGGCAATTTTGCCTTCCAGCACCTGTTCCCAGAAGGCCCGGCGCTTTTCAGGCTCCAGCTTTTCCCGGACGGCGCCGCGAAAACGATCCGCCAGGCGCGCCAGGTCGCCGTAGCGACCGGGCAGCATGGCTTCCAGGCGTCCGCGCAGGAGCCTGGCCAGTACCGGGGCGCTGCCGCCGGTCCCGATGGCGATCTGGATCGGCGAGCGATCGACAATCGCGGGAAAAATCACCGAGCACAGATCCGGCTTGTCCACCACGTTGACGGGCAGGTTGCGCGCTTGACAGAGGGCGGACACCCGCCGGTCCAGGAGATCGTCCTCGCCGGCGGCAACCACCAATGCCTTGTCTTCCAGGTCCGCCTCCTCGAAGGCCCGCTCGACAAGCACCAGGGACCGCGAAGCGGCAAGCTCGCGCAGGCCCGAGTCGATGACCGGTGCCACCACCTCCACCACGGCTCCCGCTTCCAGCAATGGCCGCACCTTGCGCAGTGCCGTTTCGCCACCACCCACCACCAGGCACCGGCGACCCTTGAGGTCGTGGAACAGCGGCAGGTAATCCATCCGGCGACCTATTGACCGCCGATGCTGGCGATGCCGCCCATATAGGGTCTGAGCGCGCCGGGCACGGTAATGGAACCGTCCGCCTGCTGAAAATTCTCCATGATAGCCAGCAGGGTGCGGCCTATGGCCAGTCCGGAACCGTTCAGGGTGTGCACCAGTTCGGGCTTGCCGGTTTCCGGGTTGCGCCAGCGGGTTTTCAGGCGCCGGGCCTGGAAATCCCGGAAATTACTGCACGAGGAGATTTCCCGGTAGCGTTCCTGGGACGGCAGCCAGACCTCGATATCGTAAGTACGGGCGGCGGAAAAACCCAGGTCACCGCCGCAAAGGACGACAGTGCGATACGGCAGTTCCAGCTTTTCCAGAATGGCCTCGGCATGGCCGGTCAGGTCCTCCAGGGCCCGGTCGGATTCCTCTGGCGCGACAAACTGCACCAGTTCCACTTTTTCAAACTGGTGCTGGCGAATCAGGCCCCGGGTGTCCTTGCCGTAGCTTCCCGCCTCGCTGCGAAAACAGGGCGTATGGCTTACGTATCGGATTGGCAGCTCGCCGTCGATGATGTCGCCACGGTAAACATTGGTGACCGGCACCTCGGCCGTGGGAATCAGGTAGAAATTCCGTTCGTCCTCAAGCCTGAACAGGTCCGCCTCGAACTTGGGCAGCTGGCCGGTGCCGTACAGGGAATCCCGGTTAACCACGAAGGGCACGTAAATTTCATCGTAACCGTGCTCGTTGATATGGACGTCGAGCATAAACTGGATAAGGGCTCTGTGCATGCGCGCCACGCCGCCGCGCATGACTGCGAACCGGGAACCGCTGAGTTTGGTGGCGGTCTCGAAATCCATAAGGCCGCCGGGTGCCCCCAGGTCGACATGGTCACGCACGTCGAAATCGAACCGGCGGGGTTCGCCCCGGCGACGAATCTCCACATTGTCCGCCTCCGACTCGCCAGCGGGTACCGCCTCATCGGGAATATTGGGTATCTCGAGAAGCCGTTCTTCCAACCGCTCCCTGACGGCGGACTCTTCCTCGTGAGCATGGTGCGCGGCATTTTTCAGTTCTTCACCCTTTCGTTTCAGGGGCTCGATATCCTGCCCCTCTTTTTTGGCCTGGGCCACAGCCTTACCCATTGACTTGGAGTAGGCATTGCGTTCGGCCAGCAGGCGCTGGGTTTTTTCAATGGCTTCCCGATGGCGTGCATCCAGTTCGAGAAGCCCCTGCACATCGAGATTAACACCGCGTTTGGCGAGGGCTTGGGCAACGGAGTCCGGCTCCGAACGAATTCGTTTGAGGTCCAGCATGGGATAATGCGATCCAGGTTAGAACAATCGGGTCAAAAAGACGGCTGCGGCTATGCCAACAAGACATAGTAGAACGCTTGCCAAAACATAGAAAGCCGCCAGCAAGGGATGGCCATTTTGCCATAAAGCCAGGGCGTCGAGCGAGAATGTGGAAAACGTGGTCAGGGACCCGACGAACCCGACCATAAGAAAATTACGCCATTCAAGACTGAGTGGCGATTTTTCCACAATTAGCACGTAGAGAACGCCGATCAGCAAAGACCCCAGCACATTGACGGAGAGTGTTCCCAAGGGGAAACGGCCTCCCATTACCGGATACAAAAGCCCATTGACGCCGTACCGGCACAGGGCTCCCAGGGCACCGCCGGCGGCCACCGCAAGCAGGTGTGTCATTTTCCCTTCCCTTTTTCGTTATCACGATCATAGCGCTGACGGCGGCTCCGGCTGTTCATCTCCCGAAAGCGGCTAAGCTTGTCGCCGATCTGTTTCTCCAGGCCCTGGTCCGCGGGTTGGTAGTAAAGGGTATCCTTGATGGGCTCGGGGAAATAGTTTTCTCCCGCCGCGAAGGCATCGGCCTCGTCGTGGGCGTACCGGTAATCCTTTCCATAATCAAGCTCCTTCATCAGCTTGGTGGGCGCGTTGCGGATGTGGAGCGGGACTTCGTAGCTGGGCTGCTGCCTGACATCGGCCATGGCCTGGTTGAAGGCCGTATAGACGGCATTACTCTTGGCCGCCACGGCCATGTAGACAACCGCCTGGGCCAGGGTCAGTTCCCCTTCCGGGGAGCCCAGGCGCTCCAGGGTGTCCCAGGCACCGAGGGCAATCTGCAGGGCCCGGGGGTCGGCATTGCCGATATCCTCCGAGGCCATGCGCACCACCCGCCTGGCTATGTAGAGCGGATCGCAGCCCCCATCGAGCATGCGCGCCAGCCAGTAGAGGGCTGCATCCGGGGACGAGCCGCGTACGGACTTGTGCAGGGCCGAGATCTGGTCGTAGAAAAAATCACCGCCCTTGTCGAAACGGCGCGTATCGGTGACCAGCACCTCCCTGAGCGCGGCCTCGTCGATTCGACCATCCTCGGCCAGGTCGCCGGCAATCTCCAGCAGGTTCAGCGCGCGCCGGGCGTCGCCGTCGGCGGCCTTCGCCAGCATGGCCAGGGTTTCGTCATCGATCCTTATGTCCGCGGCCATCCCCCGCTCGTCATCGGCCAGGGCATGGCGGAGCACGGCCTCCACATCGGCGTCATTCAGGGACCGCAACACATAGACCCGGCACCGGGACAACAGCGCATTGTTGAGCTCAAAGGACGGGTTTTCCGTGGTGGCGCCCACCAGGATCACAGTGCCGTCTTCCACGTAGGGGAGGAAAGCATCCTGCTGGGATTTGTTAAAACGATGCACTTCGTCCACGAACAGCACTGTCTTTCGGCCGCGCAGGTCCCGCTCCTCCTCGGCCCGCGCAACGGCGGCACGGATATCCCTGACCCCGGTCAGGACGGCGGAGATACTCTCGAAGTGGGCGTCGGCGTAACCGGCGATCATCCTCGCCAGCGTGGTCTTGCCCACGCCGGGCGGTCCCCAGAAAATCATCGAGTGGAGCTGGCCGTGCTCGATGGCCTCGCGCAGCGGCTTGCCCGAACCGAGGATGTGTTCCTGACCGATAAATTCCGCCAGTGTCCGGGGCCGCATGCGTGCCGCCAGCGGCCGGTATACCGACCGGCTGAACAGGTCCTCAGTCATCGCGCAGGATGTCGACGCCGGCGGGGGGCTCGAACTGGAAGCGGCTGCTGGCTATATCGCCATTGATTTCCACGCCGCTCAGCTCAATCCGGGTTTCCTGGCCCATACTGTCCCGGAGCACCATGGACGAAGGCCTGCCCCCGGCAAAACGGATGGCAATGCTCTCGAACAGGCTGTCGCCGCCCCGGGGCTCCAGCCGATAGAGCGTCTCGTTATCGGTCAACTGTTCGGCGCTGACCCGGTATTCGGCTTCCAGGTCTCCGACCTCGCCAATGAAAAGGATGGCCGGCGTACGGCGGATATTCCGCTGGAACGGTCGGACGGTCACCTGCGCCAGGTCGGGATCGTAAATCCAGAGGGTTTCCGCATCCGAAACAATGAGCTGTTCGAAAGGCGCCTCGCTGTGCCAATAGACCTTGCCGGGCCGGGCCACCGCCATTTCGCCGCGGGCGCGCTGAATGACATGGCCGTCCGGGCCGGTCAGTATCTGCTCGAAATTGGCACTGATATTTTCCATGGGCGCCAACAGGCGGCGCAGGTCCGATGCGTCGTCCCGGCCTCCGGCCATGACAGCTAAAGGCAGGAACACCAGTGCACAAATCGCAAACCGAATCAATCGAAGCATGATCAGCCTCTATGGTTGGGTGCCAGGACTTCCCTGGAACCGTTGCTGTTCATGGGGCTGACTACGCCGGCGGATTCCATGGCCTCGATCAGGCGGGCGGCCCGGTTATAACCGATACGCAACTTGCGTTGCACCGAGGATATGGACGCCTTGCGGCTCTCCAGCACAAAGGCGACCGCCTCGTCGTAAAGGGAATCCGCCTCCGGGTTGTCCGTGTCGCCGCCCTCCCCGTCACTGTAACCGGGTACGGGAATGGCGGAGGTGGAGCCCTCGTCGGTGATATCGTCCAGGTATTCGGGCTCGCCGCGCTTCTTCCAGTCCGCCACCACCCGGTGTACCTCGTTGTCGTCGACAAAGGCGCCGTGGACCCGCACCGGGACACTGGTCCCGGAGGGTAAATAGAGCATGTCGCCGTGGCCGAGCAACTGCTCCGCACCGCCCTGGTCGAGAATGGTGCGGGAATCGATCTTGGAGGAGACCTGGAAGGCGATACGCGTGGGCACATTGGCCTTGATCAGGCCGGTAATCACATCCACGGAAGGCCGCTGGGTGGCGAGAATCAGGTGGATACCGGCGGCCCGCGCCTTCTGGGCGATGCGGGCGATAAGCTGCTCCACCTTCTTGCCGACGATCATCATCATGTCGGCGAATTCGTCGATAACCACGACGATATAGGGCAGTTTTTCGAGGCCGGGTCGCTCCTGATCCTCCTCGTCGGCAAATACGCTGGCGGTGGGGTCCGGCTGCCACAGGGGGTCGGGAATGGGCTCCCCGCGACGGGCAGCCTCCTCGACCTTGCGATTGTAGCCGGCCAGGTTGCGCACACCCATGGCGGCCATCAGCTTGTAGCGCCGCTCCATTTCACCCACACACCACCGCAGGCCACTGGCGGCATCCTTCATGTCGGTAATCACCGGCGTCAGCAGGTGGGGAATATCGTCGTAGACGGAAAGCTCCAGCATCTTCGGATCCACCAGGATCATGCGGACGTCCTCGGGCGTGGCCTTGTAGAGCAGGCTCAGGAGCATGGCGTTAATGCCCACGGATTTGCCTGAACCGGTGGTACCCGCCACCAGCAGATGTGGCATCTTGGAAAGGTCCGCCACCACCGGCAACCCGGCGATATCGTGGCCCAGAGCCAGGGTCAGGGGCGATTTGGCGTGGTCGTAGGTCTCGGACGAGAGCACTTCGCTCAGACGCACCGTCTGGCGATGTTCGTTGGGAATTTCCACGCCCACCACGGATTTTCCGGGAATCACCTCCACCACCCGCACACTGACCACCGCCAGGGAGCGCGCCAGGTCCCGCGCCAGATTGCTGATGCGGCTGGCCTTGACCCCTGGCGCGGGCTGTATCTCGAAACGGGTGATCACCGGGCCCGGCATCACCTCGACCACCTCCACTGCAATGCCGAAATCCTGGAGCTTGAGTTCCAGTAACCGGGACATGGCCTCCAGCGACTCCTTGGAAAAACCCTTGGCGGCTTCCTGCCTGGCCGGGGCATCGAGGAGCCCCAGGGGCGGCAACTCGCCGGTCACCGGGGTATCGTCGAACAGGGGCACCTGTTTTTCCTTTTCCACCCGTGTGCTGCGCTCCACCTGGCGGGGCGGGGCCTGAATAACCGGCTCCTTGCGCTCCTTCGCCTGCCTGGTCTTCTTTTCCACCGCCGCCTGGCGCTTGCGCTGGGCCTGTTCAGAGGTCTTGCGTTCAGCGAAGCGCATTCGATAGGCGGCCACTCTGGAACGCAGCCACTCGAAGCCTGCCAGGGTCCAGCGGCCAATGCCGTCGATCAGCGCCAGCCAGGAAATATCCGTAAAGATGGTGACTCCGAAGAGGAAAACGGCGAGAAGAATGAGTGTGCCGCCGAAATGGCTGAAGGCGGCGGTAACGGCATCGCCGAAAGACTCCCCGGCAACCCCGCCGACACCGAAAGGCAGTGAGGTGGTGAGATCCCCGTGGTGCATATCGGTGAGGGCTGTGGCACTGAGCATCACCAGCGCCAGGCCCACGAAGCGCAGCACAAAAACCACCCAGTCAAAGGATTGATCCTCGCCCCGGTGGGCGCGAAACACGTTCCAGGCCCGCAGTGCGAGCAGCGCCGGGAAGAGATAGGCCATATAACCGAAGAGCGAGAAAAAGACATCGGCAAGCCAGGCCCCGGCGGGACCGGCCGCATTATCGACGGCTCCGCCGGTGCCGGTGTGGGACCAGCCGGGATCGTCCGGCGAATAGGTAAGCAGCGACACCAGGAGGCAAAGACTGACCACCAGCCAGCCGATCAGGGCGCCTTCCCGGAGAATAAGACGGCCACGCTCCCCCAGTTGGATGCGGGATTCCCTCGCCTCGTTTTTCGCTACCTTAGCCAAAAGCTTGTTTCCCGGCCCGATGATTCGGCGCTATTGTAAACGCTGGGGCTTCATTAGTCAGTGCGCCACTGCCCGGATCGGACAAGCGCCGGAACCGGCGATAAGAACGGACTATCGGCCGGATAGAAAATTCCGGGTTTGATACGAACCCGATCTCCCGTATTATTTTCGCCATCATCAATCCCCGTTTACCAACAGGAAGTACCCATGTCAGAGACCCAACACCATCGCCTTATGATTCTGGGCTCCGGTCCCGCCGGCTGGACGGCCGCCATTTACGCGGCCCGGGCCAATCTCAAGCCCGTGGTGGTCACCGGCATCGAGCACGGCGGCCAGCTCACCACCACCACCGATGTGGACAACTGGCCCGGCGACATCGAGGGCCTCCAGGGACCCGACTTAATGATCCGCATGCAAAAACATGCCGAACGCTTTGATACTGAAGTTATTTTTGATCATATCGAATCCGTGGACCTAAGCCAACGCCCCTTTCAACTGGAGGGCGTGGAAAAATATTCCTGTGACGCGCTGATCATTGCCACCGGTGCTTCCGCCCAATACCTCGGCCTGCCCTCCGAACAGGCCTACATGGGCAAGGGCGTCAGCGGCTGCGCCACCTGTGACGGTTTTTTCTACCGTGACAAGAAAGTCGCCGTCATCGGCGGCGGCAATACCGCTGTCGAGGAAGCTTTGTATCTATCCAATATCTGCAGCGAAGTGGTGCTGGTTCACCGGCGTGACCAACTGCGCGCGGAGAAAATCCTCCAGGACAAGCTCTTCGACAAGGCCGAGAACGGCAACGTCACCATTCTCTGGGACAACGTCCTGGACGAGGTACTGGGCAACGACGAGGGCGTCAACGGCATCCGGATCAAGAGCACCAAGGACGACTCACTGCAGGAACTGGAGCTCGCCGGCGTCTTTATCGCCATCGGCCACAAACCCAACACCGATATCTTCAAGGGGCAGTTGGACATGGAAAACGGATATATTCAGGTCAAGAGCGGCCTCGACGGCAACGCCACGGCCACCAGCGTACCCGGTGTATTCGCCTCGGGCGATGTCATGGATCACGTCTACCGGCAAGCGGTGACCTCCGCCGGTACCGGCTGCATGGCCGCCCTGGATGCGGAAAAGTTCCTGGAAGACTTGCACTGATCGCTTATCGTACCCGCCTGCAACTACTGGACGACGATCACCCGGTTTTTCCCGATCCGTCCGAAGCACTGGAAGACCCCGACGGACTCCTGGCCGTCGGGGGCAACCTTCGCCCCGAAACGCTTATTACCGCCTATGAGCGCGGCATTTTCCCCTGGTACAGCGAAGGACAGCCTGTTCTCTGGTGGTCGCCCTCCCAAAGGGCCGTACTGGTACCCGGGAACGAGCACTGCAGCCGGAGTCTGCGCAAATTCCTGCGCCGCACACCCCTTGAATTTTCCACCGATCGCGCCTTCGATGCGGTGGTGGCCGCCTGCGCAGCGCCCCGGGACGACACCGGGGAAACCTGGATCACACCGGCCATGGCGCGGGCCTATGCGGACCTGCACCGCCTGGGTATCGCCCATTCCGTGGAGTGCTGGCTGGATGGCAAACTGGCGGGAGGGCTCTACGGCGTCAGGGTGGGCCGGGTATTTTGTGGCGAATCCATGTTCAGCCGTATCGACAATGCCTCCAAGGCCGTGTTCATCGTCCTTTCCAGAACGCTGGCCCGGGCCGGCTTCGACCTCATCGATTGCCAGGTGCCCAACCCTCACCTGACCTCCCTGGGGGTCTTCACGATCTCCCGTCGCCGCTTTCTCGGGAAACTGCATCAATCGAGTGAAAAAAATACCTGGCCCGGCATTACAGACTTCCAGCAAACATTTGCTATGCTTTCCGGAAAGGACGAGGAGGGACCATGACACGCGATGTCACCCCGGACCTGAAGTCGGTGAGGCTCTTTTTCACTCAGCCCCACGACTGCAGCTATCTGCCCGACAGGGAGGCAACCACCGCCTTTGTCGATCCGACCCTCTATGTGGACAAGGGCCTCTACAGCCAGCTCACCCACCTGGGTTTTCGACGCAGCGGCCGGTACTTCTACGCGCCCCGCTGCCGCGGCTGTCAGGCCTGTGTTTCCGCGCGCATCCCCGTCGCCCTCTTCCACCCCAGCCGCACGCAGCGTCGCTGCCTGAGACGCAACACCGATGTCACCGTGACCCCCATCCACGCCATCGATGTGGAAGAACACTACCCTCTCTATGAGCGCTATATCCACGCCCGCCACAGCGACGGCGACATGTATCCGCCATCCCGATCCCAATTCCTGGATTTTCTCGGCGAGGGCATGGAGCAGACCCGGTATGTGGAGTTCCGCAACGGCGCTCAGCTGTTGGGCTGTTCCGTGGTGGACCTGCTCGACGACGGGATCTCCGCAATCTACACCTATTTCGAACCGGGCCTGGGCAGGCGCAGCCTGGGAATATTCGCCATCCTGAGCCTTATCGACCTGGCCGACCGCCTGGGCCTGGCTTATGTCTATCTGGGCTTCTGGGTAAGCGGCTGCGACAAGATGGAATATAAAACCGCCTTCAGACCGCTGGAACTGCTGGTGGACGACGCATGGCAGCTTCAGGAGAAAGGAAACACCGCCTCCGCCCGCTGAACGCGGCAAACTTTTGGCAGTCTCTCTAAGTCTTTGCCTTCCCTCTTTTTTTGAGGCAAAATGCCCGCCCTACTGAAAACCATGTGGAGCAGCCGGCGTCTATGCCCAAAGAAGATCATATTGAAATGGAAGGCGAAGTCATCGACACCCTTCCCAATACCACTTTCCGCGTCAAGCTGGAGAACGGGCACGTTGTCACGGCCCATATTTCCGGCAAGATGCGCAAGAACTATATCCGGATCCTCACCGGCGACAAGGTCAAGGTGGAACTGACCCCCTACGACCTGAGCAAGGGACGCATTACCTACCGGGCCCGTTAACAACCACGGTCCCGGCCCGGGGGTCCACGGCCTGAAGCCGCGACGCGACGGGCTCCCCCGACGAAATCCTCAGCCGCTCTCCATATCCAGGTGGATGTCGTCGTTCTCGACAGTCACATGGACAGTGCCGCCCTTCTCCGACAGCCCGCCGAACAGCACCTCCTCCGCCAGCGGCTTCTTGAGCTTGTCCTGTATCAGCCGGGCCATGGGTCGGGCACCCATTTTCTTGTCGTAACCGTGCTCGGCAAGCCAGAGTCGCGCATCCTCGTCCACGTCCAGCATCACTTTCTTCTCGTCGAGCTGGCTTTGAAGCTGGGTGAGGAACTTGTCCACCACCGTCTTTATCACTTCCGTATCCAGTGACTGGAACTGAATAATGGCATCGAGCCGGTTGCGGAATTCGGGCGTGAACATGCGCCGGATGGCCTCCATGGCATCCGTCGAGTGGTCCTGGGTGGTAAAGCCGATGGAAGTACGGCTGATCAGTTCGGCACCGGCATTGGTGGTCATGATCAGAATAACATTGCGGAAATCCGCCTTCCGGCCGTTGTTGTCGGTCAGGGTACCGTGGTCCATCACCTGCAGGAGCAGGTTAAATACATCCGGGTGCGCCTTCTCGATTTCGTCGAGCAACACCACCGAATGGGGATGCTTGGTGACGGCGTCGGTGAGCAGCCCGCCCTCGTCGTAACCCACATAGCCGGGAGGGGCACCGATCAGGCGGGATACCGTATGCCGCTCCATGTACTCGGACATATCGAACCGGAGCAGTTCGATGCCCAGGACCTCGGCCAATTGCTTGGAAACCTCCGTTTTGCCCACCCCGGTGGGGCCGGCAAAGAGGAAAGAGCCGATGGGCTGCTCGCCTTCCCGCAGGCCGGCCCGGGCCAGCTTTATGGCGGAATCCAGGGCATCGATGGCCCGGTCCTGGCCAAACACCGCCAACTTGAGCCGGCCGGCAAGATTTCTCAGTTGCTCCTTGTCAGAGGAAGAAACACTCTTCGGCGGAATCCGGGCGATCTTGGCGACAATCTGTTCGATGTCGGGAACGCCGATGGATTTCTTACGCCTGGACGGTGGCAATAGCTGCTGATAGGCGCCCGCCTCGTCGATCACGTCAATGGCCTTATCGGGCAGGAAGCGGTCGGTAATATGGCGGGCCGAAAGTTCCGCTGCCGCCTTCAGTGCCGGTGCCGTGAAGCGCAGGCCGTGATGTTCCTCGAACCGGGATTTCAGGCCCTTGAGAATCTCGGCGGTCTCCTCGACCGTGGGCTCGGTCACGTCGATTTTCTGGAATCGCCGGGACAGGGCGCGGTCCTTTTCGAAAATACCCCGGTATTCATGGTAGGTGGTGGAACCGATGCAGCGTATACGGCCCGAGGTCAGCAAAGGCTTGAGCAGGTTGGAGGCGTCCATAACGCCCCCCGAGGCGGCACCGGCGCCAATGATGGTATGTATCTCGTCGATAAAGAGAACCGCGTGGTCTTCCGCGTCCAGTTCGGCAAGCAGGCCCTTGAAGCGTTTCTCGAAATCACCCCGGTATTTAGTGCCCGCGAGCAGGGCGCCCAGGTCCAGCGAGTAGACCACGCTTTCCTTGAGGACTTCCGGCACGTCGCCCTCGACCACGCGCTTGGCAAGCCCTTCGGCAATGGCGGTCTTGCCCACACCGGACTCCCCCACCAGCAACGGATTGTTCTTGCGCCGCCGGGTAAGGACCTGGCAGACCCTTTCCAGTTCGCCGGCCCGGCCCACCAGGGGGTCGATAAGGCCGCGCTGGGCCTGCTGGTTCAGGTTGGTGGTGAACTGATCCAGAAAGCCCTGTTCGCTGCTGTCGGCATTGGCGCCCTCGGCGGCGCCCTGCTGAGCGCCTTCGTGGCCGTGCTCGGACTGATCGACGAATTTGGAGATACCATGGGAAATAAAGTTGACCACATCGATGCGGGCAACATTCTGCAGGCGCAGAAAATAGACGGCCTGGCTTTCCTGTTCACTGAAGATGGCCACCAGCACGTTGGCGCCCTGGACCTCCTTCTTGCCGGAAGACTGGACATGGAAGACAGCGCGCTGCAGAACCCGCTGGAATCCCAGGGTCGGCTGGGTTTCCCGTTCCAGGTCATCCTCGGGGATAAGCGGGGTGGTGGAATCAATAAACTCATTGAGATCCTGTCTCAGGGTATCGAAATCCACGCCACAGGCCCTGAGCACCTCCACTGCCGAATCGTTGTCCAGCAGGGCCAGCAGCAGATGCTCCACGGTCATGAATTCATGGCGCTTTTCCCTGGCTCCCTTGAAAGCCTGATTCAGGGTCAGCTCGAGATCTCGGCTCAACATGGTCGTGGACTCCTAATCACTGTCGCCGTCGTCCGCCGGTTCAATTTCGCAGACCAGGGGGTGCTCATTTTCCCTGGCGTACTGGGCAACCTGGGTCGACTTGGTCTCGGCCACATCCCGGGTGAAGACCCCGCATACGGCCCGACCCTCGGTGTGTACTTTCAGCATAACACGAACTGCCAGCTCCCTATCCATACCGAAGATGGTCTGGAGAATATCGACGACAAACTCCATGGGGGTATAGTCGTCATTGAGCATTATTACCTTGTACAGGGGCGGCTTTTTCAGGCGCGGTTTCGCTTCCTCGACAACCGCATCTTTTGATGGCTGATCGCCGGATGAGGGATCACCTGCCGCATGGATTAGCTGTAACACGATTACCCGCAACCTCCTGCACCGGATACGCCGGTGGAATATTCATTGATCCTCGCATGGTTCCTATTTTAGCGTCTAACGAGGAGTTTTGGGGGCAATTTTTTGCAAATTCACCCTTGACTTGGCACTAAAATGCGGATATTAGTACAAGACTTGGACTACCTCATCGGTAGCGCCCAGTCGGGCCATATGCGCCTCTATGAGCCCGGAAATCTATAACAAAGTACCAGAGGCGGGAGAGTGTTTATGCCGAAGGGAACTGTAAAGTGGTTCAATAATGCCAAGGGGTTCGGTTTCATCCTTCCCCAGGATGGCAGCAATGACATTTTTGCCCACTATTCCGCGATCAGCATGGAAGGCTACAAAACCCTGAAAGCCGGCCAGGAGGTCACTTTCGAGGTCAGCGAGGGCGACAAAGGGCTGCATGCCACCAACATCGTCCCTGGCGACAAACCCCAGAGCGGCGGAAACCAGGGCGATGGTAATGTACGCAGCGAGGTCGTGGCAGCCGGCGACGACCAGCCGGTCAACGCTTCCCAGAGCGACCCCTCGATAGCCCGCTGAGCCCCCGCCCCCATCCAGGGAAGTGCGGGCACCAACACACCGGGACGTTAAGCTTCCGGTGATGTATTCCCCTGTGCCAAAGATCGGTTTTCCAGCCTTCTCGACCTCTCTCTATAAAGAGCCCCGGCGCATGAGCCGGGGCTGCGGGATTCGATCCCGTTGCCAGCGAGGACGTCAGGCGAATTTATCGAGAATGCCGTTGAGCGTGTCGCTGGGACGCATGGCCCGGGTAACCAGCTTGATGTCCGGACGGTAATAACCGCCAATATCCACCGGGCTGCCCTGTACCCCGTTGAGCTCATCGACAATTTGCCGTTCGCTGGCCTCCAATTCTTTGGCCAGTTCCGCAAAGCGCGCGCTAAGCTCGGCGTCCTCGCCCTGCTCTGCCAGTGCCTGGGCCCAGTAAAGCGCCAGGTAGAAGTGGCTGCCCCGGTTATCCAGTTCGCCCACTTTGCGAGAAGGGGATTTGCCGTTGTCGAGGAATTTGGCATTGGCCTTATCCAGGGTTGTCGCGAAGACCTTGGCCCTGGTGTTACCGGCCGCGTCACTGAAATGCTCCAGGGAAGCCGACAGGGCCAGGAATTCCCCGAGGGAATCCCAGCGCAGGTGGTTTTCCTCGAGAAATTGCTGAACGTGTTTGGGCGCCGAACCACCGGCACCGGTCTCGAACAGGCCACCGCCATTGATCAGAGGCACGATGGACAACATCTTGGCACTGGTGCCCACCTCGAGAATGGGAAACAGGTCGGTGAGGTAATCCCGAAGGACGTTGCCGGTCACTGAAATCGTGTTTTTGCCATCCCTGATCCGCGCCAGCGAAAACCGGGTCGCTTCCACCGGCGGCATGATGTGAATCTCCAGCCCGTCTGTATCCAGCTCGGCCAGGTAGCGGTTGACCTTTTCGATCAACTGGGCGTCGTGGGCCCGCTTCTCGTCCAGCCAAAACACCGCGGGATCACCGCTGGCCCGGGCGCGACTGACCGCAAGCTTGACCCAGTCGCGAACCGGTTCGTCCTTGGTCTGGCACATGCGCCATATATCGCCGGATTCCACGTCCTGTTCCAGCAGGCACTGGCCCGACGCATCCACCACCCGCATCCTGCCCGCGGCCGGCACCTCGAAGGTCTTGTCGTGGGAGCCGTACTCCTCCGCCTTCTGGGCCATAAGGCCGACATTGGAAACACTGCCCATGGTAGTGGGATCGAAAGCGCCATTGGCCTTGCAGTCGTCGATCACCGCCTGGTAGAACCCTGCGTAGCAACGGTCGGGGATCACCGCCTTGGTGTCCTCCAACTCGCCGTCCGGGCCCCACATTTTACCGGAATCCCGAATCATGGGCGGCATGGAGGCATCAATAATGATATCGCTGGGCACGTGCAGGTTGGTGATGCCCTTGTCGGAATTGACCATGGCCAGGCGCGGCCCACTGTCGTAACAAGCCTGGATATCCGCCTCGATGGTCTTGCGCTCGGCATCGGGCAGGTCGCCAATCTTGGCGTAGATGTCGCCGAGACCGTTGTTGGCATTGATACCCAGCTTTTCAAACGTGGCGGCGTGTTTATCGAAAACATCCCGGAAGTAGGCCTTGACCGCGTGACCGAAGATGATCGGGTCCGATATCTTCATCATGGTGGCCTTGAGGTGGATGGAAAAGAGCACGCCCTGGGATTTCGCCTCGCGGAGCTGGGCCTCCAGGAACTCGCTCAGGGCCGCCTTACCCATGACAGCGGCGTCGATCACCTCGCCGTCGAGCAGGGACAGGCCCTCCTTGAGTACTCGCGTACTGCCGCCCTGCTCTTCCAGTTCAATGCGCACCTTGGTGGCGGCGGGTACGGTCACTGATTTTTCGCTGCCGTAAAAATCGCCGCCATCCATATGGGCTACGTGGGATTTGGAGTTAGAAGACCATTCGCCCATCCTGTGGGGATTCTTGCGCGCGTATTGCTTCACCGAGGCGGGGGCGCGACGGTCGGAATTGCCCTCGCGAAGGACAGGGTTCACGGCGCTGCCCAGCACCTTGCCATAGCGGGCCCGGATTTCCCTTTCCTCGTCTGTTTTGGGTTCGTAGGGGTAATCAGGGAGTTTGTAACCCTTGGCCTGCAGTTCCTTGACGGCGCGGTCGAGCTGGGGGATGGAGGCACTGATATTGGGGAGCTTGATGATATTGGCTTCGGGTTTTTTGACAAGTTGGCCGAGTTCGGCCAGGGCATCGGATGCTTTCTGCTCATCGGTGAGGTAATCGGGGAAGTTCGCAAGAATCCGCCCCGACAGCGAGATGTCCTTGGACTCGAATTCAATGCCGGAGGACTCGGTAAAGGCCCTGACAATAGGCAGGAAAGAGTAGGTGGCCAGCGCGGGAGCTTCATCCGTCTCGGTATAAACAATCTTGTAGGTCTTCGATGTCATCTTGTCTTCCTTTGCATTGCTGGAATATCGCATGGTCGAATCCGGGGCCGGGCTTTCGCCGCATGCCGGGCATTGTCAACTCGCCCGCATGAAGCCGGCCGGGGCACGCCATTAATCGGAGGTCGTGGCCTCGGTTATTCAGTGCGCTGTGGTAGAGATAGACTTGGACGGGGGCAACGCCAGCCTCCGGGGACTCCGGTGAGCGGGCAGGAAACCGCGCGTCGGTTTCCTTGGCAAAGGCGCCGCCACCGTGTACAACAGGCACCCGAAACGACGCGATTCTAGCACGAACCGACACGACGATCTAATGACGCCCGACTCCAAGGAACACCGCCATGAGCCGAATTGTCCTGTTCAACAAGCCGTGCGGCATGCTCTCACAGTTTACCGGCGGCGACCGCCATACCACCCTGGCCAGCCGCATCGAACTGCCGGGCGTCTATCCCGCGGGCCGGCTGGACGCCGACTCCGAGGGACTTCTGCTTCTTACCGACGACGGCCGCCTACAGGCGCGTATCAGTCAACCGCGTTACAAGCTGCCCAAGACCTATTGGGTCCAGGTGGAGGGGGACGCGAGCCCCGATCAACTGAAGCGCCTGGCCGACGGTGTCGTGCTCAAGGACGGGAAAACCCGACCCGCCAGGGTCTCGGTGATTGCCGAGCCCGACCTGTGGCCCCGGATACCCCCGATCCGCGAACGGCAGTCGATTCCCACCCGCTGGCTGGAATTGACCATCACCGAAGGACGCAACCGGCAGGTACGCCGCATGACCGCCGCCGTGGGTCTGCCTACCCTTCGGCTGGTGAGAGTCCGCATAGGCAACTGGAGCCTCGGCGACCTCCAGCCGGGCGAATACAGGGTTGAACAAGTACACGCCCCCGGGGACAATGGGCGCCCCCCGAAACGCCCCGCCCGCAAGAGGTCCCGCTGACGACATGCCAGGCATTATTCATCTCACGGTGGCCACCGTCATCCACCGCGACGGTCGCTTTCTGTTGGTGAGGGAGCGGGGCGAAACCGGCCGCGAGGTCGTCAACCAGCCTGCCGGTCACGTGGAACCCGGCGAAACTCTCGAGCAGGCGGCCCTGCGCGAAGTGCTCGAGGAAACCCGCTGGCGCGTCGAGCTGACCGGGTTTCTGGGAATCGCCACGTACAGGTCTCCCCACAACGGCGAAACCTATTACCGGATGAACTTTTGTGCCGAACCCCTCGCCGAGCAGACCGAGGGCAAGCTCGATGCCGGGATCATCGGCACTGTCTGGTGGGATCCTGACACTATCGCCGGCCATGCCGACCGGTTGCGGAGCCCCATGGTCCTGGCCACGGTTGAGAATTTCCTCGCCGGCCCCATCTATCCTCTGGATATGATTAAAAACTTTTCCGGGACCAGGGACTGATGAACAAGCCCAAAGTCATTGTCGGCATGTCCGGTGGCGTGGATTCCTCGGTCTCCGCCCTGCTGCTCAAGGAGCAGGGCTACCGGGTGGCCGGCCTGTTCATGAAAAACTGGGACGAGGACGACGGCACGGAGTATTGCACGGCGAAGGAAGATCTCGCGGACGCCGAAAAGGTGTGCGCCAGACTGGATATCGAACTGCACACCGCCAATTTTGCCGCCGAATACTGGAACAATGTCTTCGAACATTTTCTCGCGGAATACCGGGCCGGCCGCACGCCCAACCCGGATATCCTCTGCAACCGGGAAATCAAGTTCAAGGTGTTCCTGGAATATGCCGAATTACTGGGTGCGGATCTCATCGCCACGGGCCACTACGTGCGCCGCCTCGACCGGGACGGGCACACCTATCTGCTCAAGGGTGTCGACCCCAACAAGGATCAAAGCTATTTTCTTCACGCGGTGGAAGAGGACGCCCTGGCCAGAACCCTGTTTCCGCTGGGGGATCTGAAGAAAGGCGAGGTCCGCCGCATCGCCGAACGCCACCACCTCGTCACCCACGACAAGAAGGACAGCACCGGCATCTGTTTTATTGGCGAACGGCGTTTCAGGGACTTCCTCCAGCAATACCTGCCGGCCCGGCCCGGCACGGTGGAAACACCGGAGGGCGAGGCGATTGGCGAACATGCCGGCCTCATGTATTACACGTTGGGCCAGAGACAAGGGCTGGGTATCGGCGGCGTCCGGGGCGCTTCCGAGGCTCCCTGGTACGTGGCCGACAAGGACCTGGAACGCAATGTGCTTATCGCGGTGCAGGGCGACCATCCCCTACTCTATGCCAATGCTCTCACCACCTCGGACGTTCACTGGATCAACGGCGACCCCGCCGAGTCCCTTTTCCGCTGCCGGGCCAAGACCCGCTACCGCCAGCCTGATCAGGACTGCACGGTGATCCGCCACGAAAACGGCGTTTTCCGCGTCGAGTTTGACCAACCGCAGCGGGCCATAACGCCCGGCCAGTCGGTGGTTTTTTACGACGGCGACATCTGCCTGGGCGGCGGCGTTATCGAACACCGGGAAAGCCGGCAGCACCAGAGGGAGGCGTCGGATGCTCTTTTCCCGACCCAGTCGTGATCAACTGATCGCCCTGGGCGGCGTGTTTCAGGCCTGCCACCTGGTGGACAGTCTGGGCCGCCTGGGCAATTGCGACAGCCGGGCGTTCGCCACCTGCATACACAGCCTGTTCCAGCAAAACCCTACCTCCGTGGACGCTGTTTTCGACGGTACCAGCGGATTGGCCGTGGGGTTCGAGGCCATGGCCGATATCTTCGGCAATTCGAGGAGTCGCCGCCAGCCGGAAAGCCTGCGCTACGTGCTGGGGGTGCTCTATCTCGAGAAAAAGGTAATGGCCAATAAGGCCATGCTGGACAGGATCGGCAAGGGAATCGAGGGAGCGCGCCGGCAGGCGGAACACTTTAACGAAACCCATACCAATGTCATTGCCAACCTGGCCGATCTCTACCAGCAGACCATCAGCACGCTTCGTTTTCGGATCCAGGTTAAGGGGCTGGCCGAACACCTGCAACAGCCTGACATTGCCAACCGCATCCGTTGCCTGTTATTTGCAGGGATCCGCTCGGCGATACTCTGGCACCAACTGGGCGGCAGGCGCCGACACCTGATTTTCAACCGCGGCGATATCCTCGACGGTGTCCGGGATCTGCGCCGTTCGCTGTAGGGGCGGCCAGCACAACGGCCCGAGCACCTGAAATGCCCGCCCGTTTCGGTTAGAATTCGCCGCCTCCCATCGGCAACAAGCGCAAAGGCAGACTCTCATGGATCTTTCGCCGCTCACCGCGATCTCCCCCATCGACGGCCGCTACGGCAATAAAACCAGCCCCCTGCGGGAAATATTCAGCGAATTCGGCCTCATCCGCGCCCGGGTGGAGGTGGAAGTACGCTGGCTGCAGCGCCTGGCACAGCATCCGGGAATTGCCGAAGTGCCGGCTTTCAGCGACGACGCCAACAGCGTCCTCGAGGCGATCGTCAGCCGTTTTTCCGAAGCGGATGCCCAGCGTATCAAGGACATCGAGCGCACCACCAACCACGACGTCAAGGCGGTGGAATACTTCCTCAAGGAAAAGATCGCCGGCAACACGGAACTGGAAGCGGTGAGCGAATTCGTCCACTTCGCCTGCACGTCCGAGGACATCAACAACACCGCCCATGGCCTGATGCTGCGCCAGGGGCGTGACGACGTGCTGCTGCCCGCGGTCGGGAAAATCCACGACGGCATCGCCCGCATGGCGGTGGAATTTGCCGAAGTGCCTATGCTGTCGCGCACTCACGGCCAGACCGCCTCCCCCACCACAGTGGGCAAGGAACTGGCCAATGTCGCCTACCGTCTGCAGCGGCAGATCGAACAGATCCGGCAGGTAGCGCTGCTGGGCAAATTCAACGGCGCCGTGGGCAACTACAATGCCCACCTGTCCGCCTACCCGGAAATCGACTGGCAGGACAACGCCCGGGTATTCATCGGCGAGCTGGGGCTGACATGGAACCCCTACACCACCCAGATCGAGCCCCATGACTGCATTGCCGAACTGTTCGACGCCATTGCCCGGCTCAACACCATCCTCATCGATTTCGACCGGGATATCTGGGGCTATATTTCCCTGGGTTACTTCAAGCAGAAAACCGTGGCCGGCGAGGTGGGCTCCTCCACCATGCCCCACAAGGTCAACCCCATCGACTTCGAGAACTCCGAGGGCAACCTGGGTATCGCCAATGCCGTGTTCACCCACCTGGCCCAGAAGCTGCCCATTTCCCGCTGGCAGCGGGACCTGACGGACTCAACGGTATTGCGCAACATGGGTGTGGGTTTCGGCTACAGCCTGATTGCCTATGAGGCCACCCTCAAGGGCATGGGCAAACTGGAGCTCAACCGGGAACGCATCGCCGCCGACCTCGACCAGGCCTGGGAGGTACTGGCCGAGCCCGTGCAAACCGTCATGCGCCGCTACAATATCGAAAAGCCCTACGAAAAACTCAAGGAACTCACCCGGGGCCAGGGTATCACCCGGGAAAAGATGCAGGACTTTATCGATAACCTGGCCATCCCCGAAGCCGCCAAAAACAACCTGAAAGCCCTCACGCCGGCCACCTACACCGGCAATGCCGCCGACCAGGCGAAAAAGATCCGGTAAGCCATGATCCGATTCCCCGAAGGCATCGACGCCGAGCAATTCCTGCGGGATTACTGGCAGCGCAAACCGCTGCTGATCCGCCAGGGGTTGCCCGGCTTTCACTCCCCCCTGGACGGCGACGAACTGGCGGGCCTTGCCCTCGAGGAAGACGTGGAATCGCGCATCGTCATGGAGCAAGGTTTTGACGGCCCCTGGGAATTGCACCACGGCCCGTTCGGTGAGGCGGACTTCCGGAGGTTGCCGGACGATTCTCCGTGGACACTGCTGGTGCAGGCGGTGGATCTTTGGCTACCGGAGGTCCGCGCCCTGATCGACGAATTCGACTTTCTGCCCCGCTGGCGCATCGACGACATCATGGTCAGCTACGCCAACGACCGCGGCGGTGTGGGCCCCCATTTCGACCATTACGACGTTTTCCTGGTCCAGGGCAGCGGCAAGCGACGCTGGCAGGTTGGTCCTTCCTGTGATGAGACATCGCCCCTGCTTGAGGGAACACCCCTGAAAATACTCGCCGACTTTCAAGCCACGGCTGAATACATCCTCGAACCGGGCGATATTCTCTACCTCCCGCCACGCGTCGCTCACCTGGGCGAGGCCGTGGGCGAGTGCATGACCTATTCCGTGGGTTTCCGGGCACCGACTGGGACAGAAATGCTTTCCGACCTGGCCACGGAGCTGGCCAGCCGGGATATCGACCTGGACTACCGGGACCCGCCGCTGACCCCCGACATGGCCAGCGACACCATCGACCCGGCCTTTATCCGCGAAGCCCGAAAGGTGCTTTACCGTATACTCGATGACGAGACGCTTTTGGGAGAGTGGTTCGCGAGCTACATGACCGCGCCCAGGTATCCGGACCTCGATGCCGATGAGCCCGCCCAGCGTCGGCGGGCCTGGCTATCCGGCAAGCCCTCTCGACTGTTCGAAAACGGCATCGAAATACCGAGACCTGAACACGGAGGCTGAGCCTTCACTGGCCGGCCCGGGTCCGGGGGCGTGGCTTATCGGCCCCCTTCCGCTCCCTGGCAACGACCCATTCTGTTTCCCACGCCAGTGTCGGCACCGCGTTGCCCCCGTTCTTTAGCCGGTTGGGCAAGTCGAAGTGATCTTGAACCCGTCCACCCGGCCCACACGGCGCCCGTGAAATCACCCCGGCGACGACAACCGCAGGATTGTCGATAGCCTGTTTATGGCGTTGTGTAAATGGAGTCGGGGGGATTCAATACCGCTCCCGGACCTTGCCCCGCGTCAATCGGAAACATGATCCGACAACACCTGCTGGATGCGCAGATGTTCTGGAACCTTATCGACGCCAATCAGCCGGTCGATCTGTTCCTGGTACCAGTACAGTACACGCTCCTGATAGCCCATGGTCACCGTCGGCAACAGCCCGCTGTTCAGGGACCGTTGAATCGGGGCGAACAGGTACTGATCCTCCGCGGCGATATCGAGAATCTGTTGTTTCATTCCCGCCCAGAAAGCCTTGTCTTCATCGCTGTCACCGGGCCAGCCCATGACCGACACTTCCATCACCGTTTTGTTCAAACCGGCCGGCCACCAGGTTTGCCAGGCAAAACCCATGGGGTCAATGGCGGTGAAGTTATTGGGAAAGCGCAGCACGGCGATATTATGGTCCTTGAAAATAGCCCCGAGGGTCTCGGAAGCCGTCTTCTCGGACTGGAAGATGCTCTGGCCCCGCTTGGCGGTGGCCAGCCGCGCGTGGCCCTGCTTGTACAGGTCGATGATGTTGCTCTTGGAATCCAGGTAGGGTGCTATGGTTTTCGTGTGCACCGTGCTGACATGGTAGATTTCGAGAAAGTTATCCAGCGCCGTTTTCCAATTGCAGTCCATCTCGACCTGCACCACATGCTTGACCTCCATCTCTTCCAGGGGGAAGTCACCAATCTCCCGATCTTCGAACGCCAGATAGTCTTCCAGGGGTTGGGCATCATCGTCCAGATTGATATAAATCACCCCCCGCTTAACGGCGCACAACACCGGCAACAGGCCATTCTTGTCCTTGTCCAGGCAGGGGAAGTTGCGTTCCTCCGGGACAGAGTCCAGTTTGCCCCGGGTATTGTAGCCCCAGGCATGATAAGGACATACGAACCGGCGCGCCGTCCCCTGTGTGTTGATCACCAGTGGCGAGCCCCGGTGCCGGCAAATATTGTGAAAGGCACGAACCTGCCCGTCTACGCCCCGGCTGATAATGATGGAAAGCCCCAACTGCTCGAATAACTTGTACGAGCCGTCCTTTGGCAGTTCGCTGATATGGCCGGCACGCAACCAGGATTTCTTCCAGACATGCTCCATTTCAAGATCGTAAAGCGCCTGGCTGCAGTAGCGCGCGGATGGCACCGGGGGCAGGACAGGAAACGACGCGGGATAGTCGGTGCGTTGACGTTCTTTCGCCACGGATTGATAGATTTTGTCCACTTGCGAGTCACTCATGAAACCTCCTGTAATTGTTATTGCGCGGCAATCATCGTAATTGCCGGGACAGACATACCCAAATTTATATTATAGTCACCCAGTGATGAGAGTCACCCCACTCACTGTCGCTCGTGCCTTGATAAAGCCCAAGGGGCACACGCCTTGCGCCGCCCAGTTGCGGGTCGGTTTGCAGCTGATTTCCACGGACGATTCTGAAACGGCCGAGCCCTGCAAACGCCTGGACATGCTGTCCCAGGCCGGTCCGTTCATCGAACTGAAGTCCGGCCCACAGTCCTGGTCTCCGTCCTTCCGCCTTTAAAACCGGGCCGGAAAGTCTGCCCAACGACTTCACCATCACGTATCCTTGAAGTCGCTAACGCTTTTAGGGACGGACAATGCAGCAGCTTTACAGCCGAAAAGGGGCTTGTACAAGACGGATTCCCCGGCTATTGAGCGGATTCTGAAATGCTGGAAACCAACACCATTATCTTTCTCGGCGGCCTGCTCTTTCTGATCGGCATTCTCGTCAATACGCTGTCGGCCCGCCTGGGATTCCCCCTGCTGCTGCTTTTTCTCGTCATTGGTATGCTCGCCGGCGAGGATGGTATAGGCGGCATACAGTTCGACGATTTCGAAACCGCCTTTCTGGTGAGCAACCTGGCTCTCGCCGTCATACTGCTGGACGGCGGTCTGCGCACGCGGATGGACACTTTCCGGGCCGGCCTCGGACCGGCAGGCGTGCTGGCCACCTGGGGCGTTCTGGTGACCGCCGCCAGCACCGGTGTCTTTATCGCCTGGCTTCTCGATATCGACTGGCGCCTGGGCCTGCTGCTGGGCTCCATCGTCGGTTCCACCGATGCGGCGGCGGTATTCAATCTGCTAAGACAAAGCGGCATCCAGCTCAACGAGAGGGTAGGCGCCACACTGGAAATCGAATCCGGCGCCAACGACCCCATGGCCATTTTCCTGGTGCTGCTTTTCCTGGAAGTCATCCTCAGCGGCGAACAGTCCGGCGGCGTAGTGGCGGCATTGCTGATGCTGGTTCAGCAATTCGGCATTGGCGCCGTGGCGGGGCTGGCCGGCGGTCGGCTGCTATCCGCCTCCATCGGCAGGATGCGCCTGGCGGACGGCCTGTACGCGCTGCTGGTCACCTCTGGGGGACTTGTCCTTTTCGGCGCCGTCAACCTGATCGGCGGCAGTGGTTTTCTCGCCATTTATCTCGCCGGCCTTATTGTCGGCAATCGCCGGGCAAGGGTGGCGGAACACGTCAAGCGGGTCATGGACGGACTGGCCTGGCTGGCCCAGGCCGGCCTGTTCCTGATACTCGGGCTGCTGGTAACGCCTTCTCACTTGCTGGAATATTCCCTTGCCGCCATCACCATCGCCGCCTTTGTGATGTTTATCGCCCGCCCCCTGGCGGTTACCACCAGCCTCCTGCCGTTCCGCTTTTCCAAGCGGGAAATCACCTATGTGTCCTGGGTGGGACTGCGGGGGGCAGTACCGATTGTCCTGGCGATTTTCCCGACAATGAGGGGCCTGCCGGATTCCGCACTGCTGTTCGATGTCACCTTCGTAGTGGTACTCACCTCCCTGTTGATCCAGGGGTCCACCATTTCCATTTTGGCCCGCAAACTGAAAGTGATTGTACCCGACAAGGCAAAACCCCTGGACTCCCGGGAGCTGTGGATCAGCCGCGACAACTTTATCGAGCTGCTGGCATTTCGGGTCGAAGAGGACTCGCCCGCGGTGGGCAAAAATCCGGCGCAATTGAAAAGCCGAATGGCCGGAGAGCCGGAACTGGTTCAGGTCGTTCGCAGCGGCAAGCGGCTCTATGCCAGGGATGCTCTCCACTTTCAGGTGGACGATCAGGTCTGGCTGCTGGCGGAGCCGGGACAGTCGGACACTATCGCCGACTACTTCAGCGAACATCGCCGTCGCGGTGAGCTTGCCGCCAGCAGGTTTTTCGGGGAGTTCGTCCTGCGCGGCGATTCTCCCGGCGCGGACCTGGCCTCGGCCTACGGACTCGACCTTTCGCCAACGCAACTGGAAGGTACAGTCGCGGACCTGATCCGCAAAGGCAAGGCCCGCCACCTGGTGATCGGCGATCGTGTCGCTTTGGGGCCGATCCGACTCACCGTGCGGGAAATGGCCGGCGACGAGGTGTTGTCGGTGGGCCTCAAACTGTCATCCTGATCGCCGTGGATTATCTGGGGCTAACCGCCGCACCTCCCGGCCACCGGAAATCCGTAACTCCCAGAAAAACGTCATCCTCCCGACTCAATGACTGGGTTCTGCCGATAACCCAGGGGGTGATTTCCACCTTGTGGCCCATGGCTTCGAGCAATTTTACGGTATCCGGGCTGATACCCTTTTCCACGGATACCTCGTCGGGCAACCACTGATGGTGGACCCGGGGCGCCGCCGTGGCCTCGGCCAGGTTCATGTCAAAATCGATATGGTTGAGCACCATTTGCAACACCGCAGTGATGATGCGGCTGCCGCCGGGACTGCCCGTGGCCAGCACCGGCTGTCCGTCTTTCAGGACGATCGCCGGCGTCATGGAGGACAGAGGCCGCTTGCGAGGCTCGATGGCATTGGCCTCGGCGCCGATCAACCCATAGGCGTTCGGCACACCGGGCTTGGCGGAAAAGTCGTCCATTTCGTTGTTGAGCAGAAAACCCGCACCGGATACGGCGATGCCGTTGCCATAGGAGAAATTAAGCGTGTAGGTGTTGCTGACCACATTGCCGTCTTCATCCCAGGTGGCGAAATGCGTGGTCTGCCGGCCTTCCTTCGGCACAGCGAGCCCGGGAGCGACTTCGGACGACGGCGTGGCCTTGTCCAGGGAAATGTGTCTGCGCAGTGTCGCCGCGTAGGATTTATCGGTAAGTGCCATCACCGGCACATCCACGAAATCCGGATCGCCCAGATATTGACTCCGGTCGGCATAGGCCCGGCGCATTGCTTCCACCAACCGGTGGAGGTAGGCGGCGCTGTTGTGCCCCAACGACGCCAGGTCCCAGCCTTCCAGGATATTGAGCATCTGCACGAGATGGACACCCCCGGACGATGGCGGCGGCATGGAAACCACCTCATAACCCCGGTACGTGCCGGAGACAGGATGACGCTCGAACACCTGGTAGTTTTTCAGGTCCTGCAGTGTGATGAGCCCACCCTGTCTGCTCATTTCCTCGACGATCAGCCGGGCGGTTTCGCCCTCATAAAAGTCCCTGCCCGCCGTGCCGGCGATCCGCTTGAGCGTACGGGCCAAATCCGGCTGCCGCCATAGAGTGCCCGTTTCCGGGGCCGAACCGTCTGCTGCGAGGAAATATTCGCGAGCTGCCGGATGTCTACTCAGCCGCTCCCTGGCCCGCTTAAGGGACCAGTAGAGGGGAAAATCCACACGGAACCCTTCCTCCGCCAGCCGGATTGCCGGCGCCATAACAGCCTCCAGCCCCAGCCGCCCGTACTTGTGCTGAGCATGGACAAGTCCGGCGACAGTTCCCGGGACCCCGGACGACAAGGCACTGAAACGGGATTTCTGCGGGTCCGCCCTGCCCTGGTCGTCAAGGAACAGGTCGCGGTGAGCCGCGCCCGGTGCCATCTCCCGGTAGTCGAGGGCGAGGGTGCGACCTGCTTCGGCCAGGTGAATCATCATGAAGCCGCCGCCGCCGATATTGCCCGCCTGAGGCAGGGTCACCGCCAGGGCAAACCCGGTGGCCACTGCGGCATCCACGGCATTGCCCCCCTGCGCGAGAATGTCCGCGCCCACCTGGCTTGCCAGGGCCTCCTGGGAAACCACCATGCCACCATAGCCGATCTGCGGATGAAAGCGATCCCCGTACTGGATAATGGGCTGGTCTTCGCCCCTGGCTGTAACCGCGACCATGATCGCAACGATAAAACAGGCCCGGAAACGCATGTGCCGCATAACTGTTCGTCCCTATGGTCAATAAAAAGAACATGGTATAACGGACTCTCGGCAATTCCGAGGAATACGGAGCGGGACCATGGCCAGCGACAGAGACGGCATCGACTTCTTTCCCATCGACGTGGAGCAGACCGACTGGCAAACAGACGCCAACACCCTGTCCTCGATCCGGCACCGTGTCTTTGTCGAGGAACAGGGTGTCCCCCTGGATGAGGAAGTGGATGAACAGGATCCGGACGCCATTCACTGGCTCGCCTGGGGACGGGGCAACAAGGCCATGGGCTGTGCCCGGCTGGTAGGCAACAAGCTGGGCCGCATGGCGGTACTGGAGCGATACCGGGACCGGGGCGTGGGCTCGGGCCTGATACGGGCGATCATCAACCACGCGGTGCGCAACGGTATCCGGGAGTTAATACTTGACGCCCAGGAGCAGGCAATTCCCTTCTACCAGAATGCGGGATTCGAAGTAGAGGGAGACGCTTTCCAGGACGCGGGCCTGCCCCACCGGCGAATGCGGATGGATCTATCGCGCTTCGCCTATTTCCGGCCCCATGAACCACCTCCGCCGGTGCAAGACGAGGACCGGGAACGGGTGCAACTGTCAACCCCGGCGGCGTTCGCCCGACAGGCCGAAGTCCTGGTCCGGGACAGTCATCGAATTCTGCGCCTGTTCAGCCACAGCCTGGACCCCGCCGTCTATGACAATAGCGCTTTCTGCGACGCGATATTCCAACTGGCGACAGGACACCCCGGCGCCAGGGTCCTGCTCCTGGTGCGGGACAGCGCGCCCCTGATCGGCATATATCACCGCCTGGTGGCCACCTACCACCGATTGACCAGCAGCATCCAGTTGCGCACGCTTTCACCGGAAAGCGAAACCCTGCATACGGAGTTTATGGTGGGTGACGGCCAAAGCATTCTCTACATTCAGGACCCGGAGCGCTATCGGGGCTATTACTGCCGTTATACCCCCCTGGAAGCCCGGCGACTGAGTGTCGACTTCGACAGTCTCTGGGAAGGCGCACTCCCCGACCCCGACGTCAAACGCCTGCACATTTAATTCCCCGCCCGGACTCGCCCAGGCGTAGCGGGTTACCGTAGAATACCTGTACACACCTGGAACGGAACAAAACAGGGATGTCACCTTTTCGGCTTCTCCTCCGCCTCTGGCCCGCCCGGCCGCGATCTTTGTGCGATCTCCTTGTCGTCATCGCCGCTGCACTGCCCGGTATCGACAGCCATTCAGAGCCTGGTTACACAGGAAGCGACCAGGATCCGTTCCGCATTCCCGCCACCGTTTCCGCCACCCGGCAACACCTTTCCCTCACCGAGAGCCCGTCCTCGGTGACCATCATCGACCACGACCTGATCAGTCGACTCCCTGTCTTCAATATCGCGGAAATCCTCAAAATGGCACCGGGACTCCAGGTGTTCAGGGCCAATGCCGCCGTCTACGGCGTCACCCAGCACGGCCAGAGCAATCGCTATCCCCGGCGTCTGGAAATCCGGGTGGACGGCCGCACTGTCTACACGCCCATCAATTCCTCGGTCTCCTGGGAATCGCTGGGGTTGACGCCCGACGATATCGCCCTCGTCGAAGTGGTGCGCGGCTCGAACATTCCCGCCTACGGGGCCAATGCCGCCCAGGGAGCCATCAATATCGTCACCCGAAACCCCGTGAGCGTTGCAGGAACCGAAACCCGGGTCACGGTGGGCGACTGGCAGACACGCAACATCGGTTTCCGGAAAAGCCTCGCACTGGGAACCGACAGCGCCCTGCTTCGGGGAGGATACAAGGAGAATACCGGTTTCGCCGGTCTCGACGACCAGTCCCAGATCGCCCACGTTGCGCTCCAGGGAACCCATACCCCCACCCTCTCCGACACACTGGACTGGGAGGTCGGCTACAGTGACGGAAATTTCGGGTACGGGGACGGAGACCGGCCCGAGGATTTTGCCGATGAGGTGGTACAAAACGGTTGGCTGCACACCCGCTGGACCCGGAATCTCGGGAGCCAGCAATTATCGCTTCGCGCGTCCGGCGAAGCGGCGAGCTACGACCTGAGCCGGACCACCACCCTCTCCGACTACGCGGACCTGACGCCCGCCGAGCTGTTCCAGCGGTATGGCGTCGGGGACCGGCTGCTGGAAGACGAGGCGGGCAAGCGCACCTTCCAGCGTATCGACCTGGAGTTCGAACACGGCTTGCTGCCCAACCGAAATCACCAGCTCCTGTGGGGCATCGGGTACCGCTTGACGCGGATCAGGGCCCCCGACGAGTTCCAGCGGGACGACTACCTGGACGACAACACGTTTTTTATTTTCGCCAACGAGCAATGGCGACCGGCACCCCGCTGGGGCATCAACTACGGTTTCCTGTCGGAGCACCACGAAGGTCGCGGGGCCAGGCTGTCTCAGCGGCTGTCCGTCAATTATCATATCGACGAAAATCACCACCTGCGTGTCAGCGGGAGTAACGCCTTCCGGCCCCCGACTCTCTATGAACGGGCCTTTGCCGAAACGCTGACCATCAATGGCGAGGTGGTTGACTACACCTACATCACCAGGCCGGACCTTAAACCAGAGGAATTCACGACCTACGAGCTGGGCTACCTGGGTTACTGGTTCAATGGCGACCTGAGTGTCGACTACCGGCTTTTCGTGGAGTACCTCGATAACGGTATCGACTACACCCGCAAACCGCTGGACGACCTGGACGGCAAGTACCGTGTGCTGCAAAACGACTTGCACTGGAAAATGCGCGGTTACGATATCGGAATCCAGTGGCGGCCCACCGGGCACTGGCTAATGCGCCTGCAGCACGCGAATGTCAGGGCGGCGGCCTTCCTCATGACGCGCGAATACGACCACCCCTACGACGAACGCACACCGGAGCATACCACCTCCCTGCTGGTGAGCCGGGATTTCGCCAATAACCTCACCGCCTCTCTCACCGGCTATCACGAGTCCTACATCGACTGGCGGCAGGGTACCGAAATCGAGCCCTGGACCCGTTACGACATCAAGCTGGAAAAGCGCTGGGGAGGCCCGAACAGCCGTTTAAGCCTGTCCCTGGTGGTACAAAACCTGACTGGCGAGGAATACCTGGAATACCAGAATCGCAACTTTTTCCCCCGGCTGGTGTTCATCTCGGTGGCGGCCGTCTGGCCCTGATGCGTACCCCGGGACCGCGACAGCGACGATCCATAACCCTCGTCAGGATCCCGACGATACGCCGGGATCCCGGCTCTGCTGGCCAGCACCACCATCCCCGGAAGGACTGGCATAGCGATCATTAAGGACCTGGATAAAGTCATCGGCATCGGCGAATACCTGCTCCAGCCGGCGCCGCGCCCGCCGCGACCAGCCACGGGGGCGGGGCGAGGCCGATGACCGCCACCAGGCCCGCAGGTTGTGTTCAAACGCCCTGGCAACCGGGTCCGTCCGGTCCCGCTCCGAGCGCTTTTGCCGGAGTGTCCGCAAAACCGTTCGTCCGGCCAGGCGCCGGAGCCGCCCGTGTAGATAGCCGCCGCCAATAATCACCAGGGCGGCAACCAGTATCTGCCAGGGAGTACCCAGTTCCGCAAATGGCGCCAGTCTCATCCCCTGCCAATGATCGCCGCCAATGGTGACCACCAGGAAAAGCGCCAGCAGGCCGCCGAAGACAATGCCGTCGAGCCAGAGTGTGCGCCGCCGCCACAACCGCCGTGCGGTCGCAATTTCCGGGACCAGGGTTTCCTGTATGCGCCGGGCTGTTTTCTCCAGGACACCCACCACGCGATAGGCCCGCTCCACCTCCACCTGCCGTATGCGGGCCTCGATGTCCGCCTGGTCCTCATCCCGCTTGCGCTCGAGCCGTTCGCGAACCTGATCGTCCTCGATGGCGACGGCCACGTCCCTGGCAAAAATGCGGTAAAAGCGCCCGGCTGTCAGCCCGCTTTGCGCCAAAGCCCGCTGCCACGCGGCGACAACATCTTCCGGATTGTCCTCCCGGGCGGTATTGTCGATCTGGTTGAGAATATAGAGAAACTTGGTGGCATCCGAACGCGTGACCGTATCGCCCACCAGGTGCTTGAGAGTATCGCGCATGGCTCCCGGTTCCGGATGGCGTGCATCGAAGAAAACCAGCACCAGATCCGACAGGTCCATGATGTGATCGGTGATCACCAGCGTCGAGGTACGCTGCTGATCGGCATCGAATCCCGGCGAGTCGATAAATATCTTGCCGCGCAGGGAGTCGGCCCTGGAGGTCTTCAGTTGCAGATAGGAGTCGACCCGCCGGCCCTCCCCTTCGGCTACCTTCTCGATAGCCCGGCTGATCTGGTAGAAGGGAAAGCGCGGATCGCTATCCAGGGCGAGTCCCGGCAGTACCGTGTCGGCGTTTTCGCTGCCGTAACAGATGACGGTGAATTTGTCGTCCACCGCCTGGTTGCCGGTGCGCTGCAGCGGGCGGCCTATATACTGGTTGAGAAAAGTGGATTTGCCCGAGGAAAACGTGCCCAGAATCGAGATGACCGGCCACCAGGACACCTGGGTGGCATAGGAGTCTTCCTTGTCCAGGATACCCAGGCCGTGGGCCACCCGGTCCAGCTTGCGAAAGCTGTTGACCGCATCGGCCAGCACCGGATTTTCCTGCTTGAGGTGTTCTTCCAGCCGCGCAATGCGTTCTTTGTTGATGCTCCTGGCCATAGTCTCCCGTATCCTGTGAGCCTGGTGATGAAACCTTCTCCGACCGCCCGGCACCACCACCGGGCCGGCCTTTTGGTGACGCTCTCCCGGGTTCAGTGTAGCAACAGCGGTGAGAAAGCGGGGAATTTCCCGGTTTTCTGCCGGGCAAAGCACAGCCGGATAGGTCAGGCTATTGTCAGCCGCCATGTCGAGAGTCTATAAAGGGAACATCAATGACGGTGGGTGAGGACTATCCCATGAAAAACTACCCGGCCCTGTGGCTGATTCCCGCGGCGATACTGATACTCTCGGCCTGCACCGGCCCAACGAACCCATTGGCTGAATACAACCCGGTCACACCGCCGACGGCGCTGACGGTGCCAACGCCGGACCCTGCCAGGGCATCGGCCTACGATGCGGACACGGTGGAGAGGGGGCAGTATCTGGTCGAACTGCTGGGCTGCGCCAGCTGCCACACCGACGGCGCCCTGCTGGGTCGCCCTTCCGAGGGGGCCCACCTCTCTGGGTCGAACATCGGCATCGCCTACACCAACCCCCTGGCTTCGGCCAACCCCGGCGTGGTCTATCCCGGCAACCTTACCCCCGACAAAGCGACAGGCCTGGGGGATTGGAGCGACGACGACATTGTCGCCGTCCTGATGCGCGGCGAGGGGCGGTCGGGCCATCGTCTGCTGCCGGTGATGCCCTGGACCGCCTACAACCGGCTGCATGAAAAGGACGCCTATGCCATTGCCGCCTACCTGCACAGCCTGCCGGCCGTGAAGCACGAGGTTCCGGACAACGTAACCCCCGGCCGCAAGGCGGGTACACCCTACGTCCATGTGGGGCTCTATTACCGCAAGGATTGATGTCCGTTATGCGCTAGTCCCCGGTATAAAAGCCAATCTCATCCCCCCGCCGCTCGGGTGCATAGCGGGTCAGGGAAGGAATATCGGCGACAACATCGCCGCCCCGGGCCCGCCCCGAGGCCAGTTCGAAGACCAGCCCGTGCTTGGGGCAATGGATACAGCCCTGGTCGATGCGTCCTTTTTTCAGCGAAGCTCCGGCGTGCGGGCATGCGTCCCCGATAAGGTGCGTCACGCCCTGGTAATGGATCAGCAGGACCTGTGTGCGGCCAACGCGAAAGCGGCGACAATAGCCATCGTGCAATCGGTGGCTCTTTTCCAGGGCGATAAAAGGCATAATGGGCACCCGTTTCAGCAAATTCATTGTAGAGCAGGAACCCCGGTAGCCCAATGCGCAAAATCCAGGCCGTCGACTTGCCCTATCGGGAGGACCCCACGGAATTTTTCGAGGCCATCCGCGATCTGCCCGGCGCCGTCTGGCTTGACAGCGGCAAGCCCCGGTCTTTCCAGGGCCGCTTCGATATCCTTTCCGCCTGCCCGTCGCGGTACCTGGAAACCCGCGGCGACACAACCCGGGTAGCGTCTAGTGACGGCCCGACCGACAACTCTGCCGACGACCCTATCGACCTGGCCCGGGCCCTGCAAAAGGAAATGGGCATACTCCCCGAAGACAGTATCGACCTGCCCTTTGCCGGTGGCCTGATCGGCTTTTTCAGTTACGACCTGGGGCTGCGATTCAATGGCCTGCGCAGCAATGATACCCGCGCCCTGCCCGACATGCGCCTGGGCTGGTACGGCTGGGCGCTGGTGGTCAACCATCACGCGCGTACCGCCACCCTTCTCTTTCACCCGGCGTGTTCCCCGCCATTGAAGCGGGATATCAACCGTCGTTTCACGGCGCCCTTGCCGCAACCGGCATCGACCCGTTTCCACCTCCGCCGGCCTTTTTCCCCCTCGGTAACACGTGCGCAGTACCTGGGAGCCCTGGACGCCATCAGGGACTATATCCACAGCGGAGACTGCTACCAGGTCAATTACGCCCAGGCCTTCGAGACCCGCTTCGGGGGTGACACCTGGACCGCCTACCGCGCCCTGCGTTACGCCCTGCCTTCGCCCTACAGCGCCTACATGGCGTGGGACGACAAGGCATTGCTGTCCCTGTCGCCAGAGCGGTTTCTCAAGGTTTCCCGCGGGGGTGTCGAGACCAAACCCATCAAGGGCACCGTTGCCCGGGGGCGAACGCTGGCCGAGGATAACGACAATGCCCGGCGACTGCTCAACAGCGCCAAAGACCGTGCCGAAAACCTGATGATCGTCGACCTGCTGCGCAACGATCTGGGCAAGAACTGCCAGACTGGCTCGATCCGGGTTCCCCGGCTGTTTTCCCTGGAGAGCTTTGCCAATGTCCATCACCTGGTCAGCACCGTCACCGGCCGCCTGAACGATGGTGCGGACGCACTGGCGTTGCTCCGGGATTGCCTGCCCGGCGGTTCCATCACCGGCGCCCCCAAGCGGCGTGCCATGGAAATTATCGCCGAACTCGAGCCCGCGCCCAGGGAAATCTACTGCGGCAGTATCGGCTATGTCAGTGCCCACGGGCGCATGGACACCAACATCGCCATCCGCACCATCGCCGCCCAGGGCGATCGCTTGCGCTGCTGGGGTGGTGGCGGCATCGTTGCCGATTCCGATCCGCAAGAGGAATACCGGGAATCGTTGCAGAAAGTCAGGGTGCTGATGAGCACACTGGAAAGGCTGTAGCCGGGCCAGACCGTTATTGATTAGAGCCGCAAATCCCGGTTGCTGGCCCGGATAAATGCCTTTTTAAGGTCTTCGTAGGTGTGCACGGCCGGGAATTGGGGAAACTCCCGGATGACGTTTTCAGGGGCACTGAAAAGAATGCCGGCGTCGGCTTCCGCGAGCATGGTGGTATCGTTGTAGGAATCGCCCGCCGCGATGGTGCGGTAATAGATACTCTTAAGGGCGACGATCGCCTGGCGCTTGGGGTTTGCCTGGCGCAGCCTGTAATCGGCCACGCGCCCGTCCTTCTCCACCTCCAGCTTGTGGCAAAGCAGGGTGGGATACCCGAGCTGGCGCATGAGGGGCATGGCGAACTCATAAAACGTATCGGAAAGAATCACCACCTGGAAGCGCTCCCTCAGCCAGTCGGTAAATTCCCGGGCGCCGGGCAACGGCTCCAGGCTGGCGATCACCTCCTGAATCTCGTTGAGGCCCAGACCATGCTCCTCGAGAATCGAAAGGCGCTGCTTCATGAGCACGTCGTAGTCGGGGATGTCCCGGGTCGTGGCCCGGAGCGCGTCGATACCGGTTTTTTCGGCGAAGGCAATCCAGATTTCGGGGATCAGTACCCCTTCGAGGTCAAGGCAGGCGATTTCCACGATATTTCCCTTGGGCTAGAACCGATAAGGGCGGCAACTCTACCGCGATCAATCCCGATGCGCAAACGGCGCCAAAGTCCGTGATCCGGGATTGTCCGGTTACCGCCCGGCGGCCACCAGTTCCCTCTCTTTAAGCTGGTGGACCTGGTCGCGCAGGGCCGCCGCTTCCTCGAATTCCAGATTCCGGGCGTGCTCGTACATCTTCTTTTCCAGGGCGTCGATGCGCGTCGCCAGACTCTTGATTGTGTCGGTGACGGCACCCTCGGGCGGCACGCCGGCGTAATGTTCCCGGCGTTCGGCCGCCTTGCGCTTCTTGCCTTTACCCGGGCCGTAGAGCACCGCACCTTCCATGATGTCGGCCACGGATTTATGGATACCACGGGGCGAGACACCGTGCTCCCGGTTGAATTCCAGTTGCCTGTGGCGACGTCGCTCGGTCTCGTCAATGGCCCGCTGCATGGAACCGGTAACATTGTCCCCGTACAGAATGGCCTTGCCGTTGATATGGCGGGCGGCGCGACCGATGGTCTGTATCAGGGACTGCTCGGAGCGCAGAAAACCCTCCTTGTCGGCATCCAGAATCGCCACCAGCGAAACCTCCGGCATATCGAGCCCTTCCCGGAGAAGATTGATGCCCACCAGCACATCGAATTCGCCGAGGCGCAGATCCCGGATAATCTCCACCCGCTCCACGGTATCGATATCCGAGTGCAGGTAGCGTACCCGCACATCGTGTTCATCCAGGTAGTCGGTGAGGTCCTCGGCCATACGCTTGGTAAGCGTGGTGATCAGCACCCGGTCACCGGCCGCCACGGCCTTGCGAATCTCCCCGAGCACATCGTCCACCTGGGCGGAAGCGGGGCGCACCTCGATCTCGGGATCGACCAGGCCTGTGGGCCTTACCACCTGCTCGACGACCTGGCCGGCGTGGGCTGCCTCGTACTTGCCCGGCGTGGCGGAAACATAAATGGCCTGGGGAGAAACCCGCTCCCATTCGTCGAAGCGCATGGGCCGGTTGTCCAGCGCCGATGGCAGACGGAAGCCGTATTCCACGAGGGTCTCCTTGCGGGACCGGTCACCCTTGTACATGCCCCCGAACTGGGGAATGGTTACATGGGATTCGTCGATCACCATCAGCGCCTCGGGCGGCAGGTAGTCGAACAGGGTTGGCGGCGGCTCCCCGGGCTCGCGCCCGGACAGGTAACGGGAATAGTTCTCGATACCGGTGCAATAACCCAGTTCACGCATCATTTCCAGATCGTAGCGGGTACGTTCGCTAAGCCGCTGGACTTCCACCAGTTTGTCCGCTTCCCGCAATTGCTCGACCCGCTCCTTAAGCTCCTCCTCGATCCGGTCGACAGCCTCCAGGATAGTCTGCCTGGGCGTGACATAGTGGGTCTTGGGATAAATGGTGAAACGGGGCACCTTGCCCAGCACCTCGCCGGTTAGCGGGTCGAACAGGGAAAGGGTTTCGATCTCATCGTCGAACAACTCGATGCGCAACGCCTGCTCGTCAGAATCGGCGGGGAAGATATCGATAACGTCGCCCCGGACCCGGTAAGTGGCCCGCCGGAAATCCGTATCGTTGCGGGTATATTGCAATTCCGCCAGGCGGCGCAGGACGGCGCGCTGATCGATGCGGTCCCCCCGCACCAGGTGCAAGACCATTTTCAGGTAGGCGTCGGGGTCCCCGAGACCGTAAATGGAAGAGACCGTCGCCACAACGATCACGTCCTTGCGCTCCATCAGGGCCTTGGTCGCGGACAGGCGCATCTGCTCGATATGCTGGTTGATGGAGGCATCCTTCTCGATAAAAGTATCCGAGGAGGGAACATAGGCTTCGGGCTGGTAGTAATCGTAATAGGAAACAAAGTATTCCACGGCGTTGTCCGGAAAGAACTCCCGAAATTCACCGTACAGTTGCGCGGCCAGGGTCTTGTTATGGGCCAGGACAATAGTGGGACGCTGGACCCGCTCGATGACATTGGCGACGGTAAAGGTCTTGCCGGACCCGGTTACCCCGAGTAGGGTCTGGGCCGCGAGCCCCGCCTCCAGTCCGTGGACCAGGCCGTCGATGGCCCGGGGCTGATCGCCGGCCGGCTGGTAACCACTGGCAATGCGAAACGATTTCATAGACACACGCTGGCTTGAGAGAACCCACCATTATAGGCCAATGTGTCGGCATGTCAGGGGGCTGCGCTACCGGACCCTGGTGGCCTCCCGACAATTCGGCTAGGCTAAAGCGTAAAGTGCGGCCAAAAGCCCGGACGCCGGAGGCCTCGGCAAAACCCCTTCTTGTACCGGAGCCGATAGCCTACACTGGCGGAAGCAAACCGGGCCCGCCGGGGGCACGTTGCCAGCAGCGCCGGGAGTTCCGGGGCCCCAAGGCAGCCGGAAGACGGCCCGGTAGACAGCGAATTGGAATATCCGGAAATAGCAGCGAGGAAGTTAACGCCATGTCGAGCCAGTATCAGATAACCAGAACCTTGTCCCGCAACGGCAAGGACTATACCTATTTTCCTTTCGACAAGATCGGCGAGCGTCACGACCTGGAGCGCCTGCCCTTTTCCATCAAGATCCTCCTGGAGAATCTGCTTCGCCACGCGGACCGGGACTTCGTCGACGACAAGGATATTGAAAGTGTCGCCGGCTGGGACGCCAGACGGGAACCCGACCAGGAAATCGCCTTCGTGCCCGCCCGGGTCATCCTCCAGGATTTCACGGGTGTTCCGGCCATCGTCGACCTGGCCACCATGCGCGACGCCATGAAATCCCTGGGCGGCGACCCGGAGCGCATCAACCCGTTGTCGCCCGCCGAACTGGTTATCGACCACTCGGTGATGGTCGACCATTTCGGTGCGGAGGATTCCCTGAAGCGCAATACCGACCTGGAAGTAAAACGCAACCGGGAACGCTACCAGTTCCTGCGCTGGGGCCAGCAATCTTTCGAAAACCTCAAGGTCGTGCCCCCGGGCACCGGTATTGTCCACCAGGTCAATCTGGAATACCTGGGTCGCGTGGCCTTCGCAAACGACGACAATGCCCTGATCTACCCCGATACCCTGGTGGGCACCGACTCCCATACCACCATGATCAACGGCCTGGGTATCCTCGGCTGGGGCGTGGGCGGCATCGAGGCGGAAGCCGCCATGCTCGGCCAGCCCATCTCCATGCTCGTGCCCCAGGTGGTGGGCTTCAGGTTCACCGGCAAACTCCCCGAAGGCGCCACCGCCACCGATTTGGTGCTGACCGTCACCCAGATGCTGCGTCAGCACGGGGTCGTGGGCAAGTTCGTTGAATTTTTCGGGCCCGGCCTGGGCAACCTTTCCGTGGCCGACCGCGCCACCATCGCCAACATGGCGCCCGAATACGGGGCCACCTGCGGCCTTTTCCACGTGGACAAGGAAACCACCAATTACCTGCGCCTCACCGGCCGCAGCGAGGAACAGATAGCCCTGGTGGAAGAGTATATGAAAGCCATGAACCTGTGGCACGACGAAGACTCCGCCGACGCCGAATACACGTCGACGCTGGAGCTGGACCTGGGCACTGTGGTGCCCTGCATTGCCGGCCCCAAGCGGCCCCAGGACAAGATTGCCCTGAGCGACGCCAAACCGGCCTTTGAGGAATCATTGGGCGAGTTTATCCGCACCCGTAACGTGGCCCGGGACGAACAACTGGCCAAGTTCGAAAGCGAGGGCGGCGATACCGCCGTGGGCCATGAAAACCCCGATGACGTGGAACTCGCCCCGGCGCCCCACGAGGCCAGCGGCGTCAAGGTCGACTACAAGGGCGAAACCTTCCAGTTGCAGGACGGCGCCGTGGTCATCGCCGCCATCACCAGTTGCACCAACACATCCAACCCCGAAGTGCTTGTCGCCGCGGGCCTGCTCGCCCAGAAAGCGCTGGAGAAGGGACTGGCAACCAAGCCCTGGGTCAAGACCAGCCTAGCCCCCGGCTCCAAGGTGGTCACCGACTATCTTGAACGTGCCGGCCTCCTGGATGACCTGGAGGCCCTGGGTTTCTATCTGGTGGGGTACGGTTGCACGACCTGCATCGGCAATTCCGGGCCCCTGCCCGACGAAATCAGCGACGGCATCGAGGAAGGCAACCTGGTGGCGACATCGGTCCTCTCCGGGAACCGAAATTTCGAGGGCCGAATTCATCCACTGGTGCGCAACAACTACCTGGCATCGCCGCCGCTGGTGGTGGCCTACGCCCTGGCCGGCTCCATGGACATTGACCTGACCTCGGAACCCATCGGCCGCGACGCCCGGGGCAAGGACGTTTACCTCAAGGATATCTGGCCCGGGCCCGAGGAAATCCGGGCCACCATCGAGCAACATATCAGTTCGAAAATGTTCACGGAGAAATACAGCGACGTCTTTACCGGCCCCGAAAGCTGGCGCGAACTCGATGTCAGTGCCGGCAAGCTCTATAACTGGCCCGAGTCCACCTACATCAAGAAGGCACCCTTCTTCGATGGCATGACCTCGGAGGTACCCGAGGTGCAGTCCATCGAGGGGGCCCGGTGCCTGGTCAAGGTGGGCGACAGCATCACCACCGACCACATCTCGCCGGCCGGCGCCATAGACCCGGAGAGCCCCGCCGGCCGCTACCTGCGGGACAACGGTGTCGAACCCGGGGATTTCAATTCCTACGGCTCGCGCCGGGGCAACCACGAGGTGATGGTGCGCGGCACCTTCGCCAACGTGCGCCTGAAAAACCAGCTCGCTCCCGGCACCGAGGGCTCCTGGACCACGCACTTCCCCAGCGGCGAGCAGATCAGCATCTTCGACGCCGCGGAAAAATACCGCGCCGCCGACACGCCACTGGTGGTTCTTGCCGGCAAGGAATACGGCACCGGCTCGTCCCGGGACTGGGCGGCCAAGGGGCCGGCCCTGCTCGGCGTAAGGGCTGTTATTGCCCAAAGCTACGAGCGGATCCACCGCTCCAATCTGGTGGGCATGGGCATACTGCCCCTCCAGTTCGAGGACGGCGAATCCCCGGAGAGCCTGAAGCTCACCGGCGAGGAAACCTTTTCCATCCCCGCCGTGCAATCCGGGCAGGAGCAGGTGGCCGTGAGCGCCAAGCGCGAGGACGGCAGCACCGTGGACTTCAAGGCAAAAATCCGTATCGATACCCCCAACGAGTTCCAGTACTTCCAGAACGGGGGCATCCTGCACTATGTACTGCGCAAGCTCGCTTCCGCCTGACGGTTGTCGGGAGTAAAGCCGGGAAATACCGGAAACGGCAATGGGGACCAGGCCGGCTGACGCCGGCCCGCTCCCCGGAGCCTCACCGTGTCACTGCCTGTTACAGATCCTCCAGGCGCCAGACATCGTAGGCCGGCTCTTCGTAGGGATGGGCTTTCTTGAGGGCCCCGATGGCGGTCCGGATCAGGGCATCCTCGCAGACCAGTTCCACCCGCAACTCCTGCACGGCTTCCACCTCCCCCTGGGTGCCAACGAAGGGATCGCTGCCTTCCAGGGGGCGGAACTGGCCCTGCCCTTTCACCTGCCAGCAGCAGGAATCGTAGTCCCCGATCCTGCCGGCGCCGGTGGCGAAGACCGCCGCCTTGACTGTTTCGGCGTGATCCTCGGGCACATAGAAACAGAGTTTGTACATGGTCGGCCTCAGTACATCAGGTTGTAGAACTTGCGTTGGAATTCGGTGGCCAGGGGGTCCCCTTTGGCCAGCCCCTTGATGATGTCCAGGTACAGCCCCTTCGCGGCGCCGTCCCGGTAATCCCGGTCCCGCTCCAGGATCCCCAGCAGAAATTCCAGGGCCTCCTTGACCAAATTGTGCCGATGGCAGGCATTGGCCAGTTGGTAGAGGATATCCGGGTTTTCCGGCTGGGCCGCCAGCTTCTCTTCGAGGGCCCGGATTTCGTCGGGTTTCGCCGCCTCGCGACTCAATTCCAGTTGCCCCATCAATTGCTCGAACATGGCGTCCCGGTCTTTTTCCGGGACCCTGTCCAGTACCGCCTCGGCCTCGTCGGCCCGGTTCAGCTGGAGCCAGGTGTGCGCCAGGGCAAGGCCGATATCGCTTCGCCGCCGTGACTCCTCGTAGGCGCGGCGCAGTTCCGGGAGGGCACCGGCGTAGTCGCCGGCCTGGATTTTCTCCTGGGCCAGTTGCATAAGCCGGTCCCAGGGGTCGGGCAGATGCTTGTCGATCAACTCCCGGATGGCAGTCTCCGGCTGTGCTCCCTGGAACGCATCCACCGGTTGCCCCTCGTTCATCACGACCACCGTGGGCAGGCTGCGCACGCCGAACTGGGCGGCTATCTGCTGGAATTCGTCGGCGTTGACCTTGGCCAGAAGGAAGGCCCCGTCGTAGGCGTCGGCCAGCTTTTCCAGAACGGGCATCAACGCTTTGCAGGGTGCGCACCAATCCGCCCAGAAATCGATCAGTACTGGGCGCTCGTAGGATTCGTCGATCAGGTACCGCTGGGCGTTTTCCCGGGTAATTTCAACCGTATTATTGCCAGACATGGATCATGTGCTCGAGTGAGGAAACGCCTAACATAGCGGCAAACGGCGATTTTGCAAGGGGGAGCGAAAGGCCGGTCCGCGCACGAGCGGACCGGCCCCCAGGTGCTTCAGGCCCGGCGATAGGTACCCGTCAATCGGTTCATGGCGATCAGGTTGGGTTCCGACTGCTTGAGGAATTCGTTCAGGGTCAGGCCGGGCTTCAGGTCCAGTTCCCTGTCGAATGCCAGCACCCAGAAGAAATAGTGGTGAGTGCCGTGGCCCTCCGGGGGCATGGGACCGCCGTAACCGCTGTTACCGAAATCGTTTACGCCGGCGGTGCCCTCGCCGGTACCTTCCGCAAGGGCTGAGGTGCTGCCGGGCAGGTTGTACAGCACCCAGTGCACGAAACCATAATTGCCATCCTTTACCAGTGGCGCGTCCGGATCGTGGCAGATCACCGCAAAGGATTTGGCCTCGTCCGGGGCATTGCTCCAGGCCAGTTGCGGCGATACATCGTCCCCCTCCCCGGTGAAACGGGTGGGGATCTCCCCGCCCGGGGCAAAGGCGTCACTGGTCAGTTGCATATCGGATAGTGCAAATCCCATGGATGTATTCCTCCTGTCTTGTCATCAAAATGCGCCGGGCATTCTTGCACCGGGCGAACCGGGTTTCAAATTCCGGGGCACGAACCGCAAGTATAGACGGAATCAACCGCTACCCCTGTCTTCTTCCCCGCGTTGCTCACCAGGATCATCGGGATCCTGCTGATTGACCACAGCGGTTCCCGCCAGCTCGGCGGTGAGCAGCCTCTCCAGGCCACGGCGCATGGCCCGTTCGCGCAACTCCGATTCCCGGCGTTCGTCCTGAAGGGAATGCAATAGCGCGGCTGCCATGAATACCATCAGGATCATAAAGGGGAAGGCCGCGACGATGGAGAGCGTTTGCAGGGCCGCCAGTCCGCCACTCATCAACAGCACCGCCGCCACGAGAACCTGGGTCACGCCCCAGGTGATGCGAATCCACCGCCGGGGGTTGAGGACGCCCTTGCCGGTGAACATGCCCAATACGAAGGTGGCCGAATTGGCGGAGGTAATAACAAACAGCACCACCAGCACCACGGTGAGAATGCCCGCCACTCCCGACCAGGGCAGTTGCGCGAGGGTGGCAAAGAGGGCCGAACTCAATTCCGCCAGCACCGCCTCGCTGATGGCCGCGCCCTCGAACATCTCGAAGTAGATGGCCGTTCCTCCGAAAGTGGCGAACCAGAGAATACTGAGGGCAACGGGAACGCCGATCACCCCGAAAATAAATTCGCGGATCGTACGCCCCCGGGAAATCCGGGCAATAAAACTGCCCACGAACGGCGCCCAGGACAGCCCCCAGGCCCAGTAGAAAATAGTCCAGCGCTCGACCCAGTCGCCGCCGGTATACGGCGTCATCACCAGGCTCATGCCGATGACATTGGAAAAATACTCACCCACCGCATTGGTCATGGCAGCGGTAATGAAGTCCGTGGGCCCGGCAAAGAACACGAACAGTAAAAGCGCCGCGGCGAGAAGCATATTGAGGTCGCTAACGTAACGTACACCCCGCTCCAGGGGCGTGAGGGCACAGAGCAGGAACACGACGGCAATGCCCCCCAGGATGGCCAGCTGCGATTCGATGCCGAATTCCGTCCCCGCCACGGCGGCGAGACCGCTGTTCACCTGAATAACCCCCAGCCCCAGGGTGGTGGCGACCCCGAAGGTGGTGGACACCACCGCAAGGACATCGATGGCATGTCCCCAACCGCCGTCCACCCTGCTACCCAGACTGGCCCGGAAGGCCTCGCTGATGAGGCCGGCCCGGCCGCGGCGGAAGCGGACATAGGCGATGGCCAGGCCCACCACGGCAAAATTGCCCCACTGGTGAAAACCCCAGTGGAACAGGGAATAACGCAGCCCGAGACTGGCCGCTTCCGGTGTCTGCGGGGGCACCTGGCCAAGGGGCGGGGCCACGTAATGGCTCATGGGCTCCGCGACGCCCCAGAACACCAGTCCCACGCCCATCCCCGCGGAGAAGATCATCCCCAGCCAGGTGGGATAGGAGAACTCCGGTTCCTCCCCCTCGTTGCCCAGGCGCAACTTGCCGTGATCGCTGATGGCGACGCCGACGCAAAAAACCAGGAAACCGGTGGTGATAAACAGGTACAGCCAGCCGAAATGGCGAGTAGTGAACTCCAGCACCTGCTCGGCCCGGAAAGCCAGTTGGTCGGGCAGAATGATTCCCGTTGCCACAAAGGCCAGCAGGACGGTCAGCGATATATAAAATACCCAGCCGGGTGCTTGTTTTTCTTCCATAGGCGCCCCCTACCCTCTGGTTCTGCGCATTCACGTCACTGCTATTTTGTCAGCGTCCTAACGACAACCTTCCCGCAAAATAAGCCATTCCGGCAGACGACGCAAACAACAGTGTGCCGGCCGCTTGATTGAAGCAGCCCTTTCGCCAACACTTGAGACTGTGACATGAGTCAACACCGGGCTTGGCCCGACATAAAGAAAAAGGAATGCAACATGCCAGACCATGCGCGGCCGCTTTTCCTTGTATTGCTGAGTATCGTTATTGCCGGTTGTGGTGGCGACCAGCCGGTTGCCGTGGGCCAGACGGCCCGTGACCGGGTGGAGCTGACCAGCGAGGCTCCCGAGCCGATTGTCGAAATCCTCGTCGCGGAAGGCAGCCAGGTGTCGGCGGGCGACATCCTGCTGCGCCAACAGCCCGAACGTGTCGCTGCGCAACTGGCCCAGGCCCAGGGCGCCCGGGATCGGAGCGCCGCGCGCCTGGCCGAACTCAAACGCGGCCCGCGCAGCGAGCGTATCGAATCAACCCGGGCACGCCTGCAAGGCGCACAAAGCCGCCTGCAAAACGCAGCCGCGCAACTGGCCCGTACCGCCGAACTCGTCGACCGCAACCTTGCCACTGCCGCCGAACGGGATCGTGCCGTGGCGGAAAGGGACAGCGCGCTGGCCGAAGTCAATTCGCTGCGCGCCGATCTCGAGGCGCTGCTCGAAGGGACCACCATCGAGGAACTGAGGCAGGCGGAAAGCGCCCTGGACGAGAGCGAGGCCCGTGTCCGGGAATTGCGGGTAGTGATTGACAGGCTGAGCGTCACCGCCCCCCGTAGCGGCATCCTGGATGCCCTGCCCTTCCAGGAAGGCGAGCGGCCTCCGGCAGGCGCCACGGTGGCGGTTATGCTTGCCGGTCGGCCCTATGCCCGGGTCTATATACCGGAGCCCTACCGCGCCCGTTTGACGGCGGGTACCATCGTGCCGATCCGGGTGGACGGATTTCCCGAGCCTTTCCCGGGCCGGGTCCGGTTCGTCTCCGGGGATGCCGCCTTCACGCCCTTCTACGCCCTCACCGAGCACGACCGGTCGCGGCTGAGCTTTCTCGCCGAGATCGATTTCATCGATGTCGACGATCACAATTTTGCCACCGGCGTGCCGGTGCAGGTGAACCTGTCGGGAATCGATAATGAGTGAGACACAGGGTGCAGTCGTCACCCGCGGCCTGACCCGGCGCTTTGGCGCCATCACCGCCGTTGACGATCTGGACCTGGATATCAAGCGAGGCACCATATACGGCTTTCTGGGACCGAACGGTTCGGGCAAAACCACCGCCATCCGCATGCTCGCCGGCCTGCTCTCACCCAACGCCGGCGATATCCGCGTGCTGGGCCTGGCGATTCCCCGCCAGGTGGGAAAACTGAGGCACCGCATCGGCTACATGACCCAGCGCTTTTCCCTTTACGAGGATCTCAGCGTTCGGGAAAACCTTGCTTTTATCGCGTCAATCCATACGGTGCCCCGCGACAGTGTCCGCCACCGGATCGAGGAACTGATCGATACCTACCACCTGAGCGAACAGCGACACCAGCAGGCCGGCACCCTGAGCGGCGGTCAGCGCCAGCGGCTGGCACTGGCCGCCGCCACCCTGCACTATCCGGAACTGCTCTTTCTGGACGAGCCCACTTCCGCCGTTGACCCCGAGAGCCGGCGGGATTTCTGGGACAAGCTCTTCGATCTGGCCGAGGCCGGCACCACCATCCTGGTCTCCACCCATTACATGGACGAAGCGGAGCGCTGCCACGAACTGGCCATCCTCGATCGCGGCCGCCTGGCCGCCCAGGGAAAACCCCGAGGCATGATGGACGATATTCCCGCCCGGGTTGTGCAGGTAACCACATCCCGGCCCCGCCACGCCGCCAGGCGGCTAAAACAGGCGAAATCCGTGATCGGCGTGACCCAGGTGGGGGATCTGCTCAGGGTCCAGGTGGACTTGGCCGAGGACGATCCCGCCGGCTGCGTCCAACGGGTCCTGTCGGAGTCAGGACTCGAGGGGGATTCCCGGGAAATCCCGGCGAACCTCGAAGACGTTTTCGTCACCGTCACAGGTCGCGACAGGGCCACCGACAGGCAGGGGGAGCCGGCTTGAAATCCCTGCGCCGGATGGCGGCGGTGGCCGCCAAGGAGGTCAAGCACCTGATGCGGGATCGACTGACCCTGGGCATGATTGTCGGCATCCCGCTGCTGCAGATACTGTTGTTCGGTTACGCGATCAACACCGACGTGCGCCATCTGCGCGCGGCCGTGGCCGACCAGTCGGCAAGCCAGCTTTCCCGAAGTCTCACCCAGGCCGCGGAAGCCACCCAGGTTGTCGATATCGTCGCCCGGGTGGCCACACCCGGTGAACTGGAAAAAATGCTGGAGCGCGGCGAAATCAGCGTGGGCATCTACTTTCCCCCGGACCTGGAACGGCGCATTCAGCAACCGGATCGGGCCAACGGGCAATTGCTGGTGGATAGCACCGACCCGGTCCTGCTCGGCGCCGTGGAACCCCTCATCCGCCTCCAGCGTCCGGAACAGACCGCCCCACCGGATACGCCGGTCCTGGCCCTGCGCGCCTACTACAACCCTGAGCGACGTTCGGAGGTGTTCGTTGTGCCGGGGCTGATCGGCGTCATCCTCACCATGACCATGATCCTGTTCACCGCCGTGTCCATCGTCCGGGAGCGCGAGCGGGGCAATCTGGAACTGCTTATAACCATGCCGGTGGCCACCCTGGAACTGATGACCGCCAAGATCCTGCCCTATATCGCTATCGGACTCATCCAGGTCACCCTGATCCTGGGCGTGGGTATTGCGCTGTTCGACATTCCCGTCCGGGGCAGTCCGCTGGATCTTTACCTGGCATCAGTGGTGTTTATCGCCGCCAGTCTCAGCCTGGGCCTGCTGATATCCAACCTGGTTTCCAGCCAGTTCCAGGCCATGCAGATGACACTGTTCGTCTTCCTTCCCTCGATCCTGCTGTCCGGTTTTATGTTCCCGTTCGAGGGCATGCCCAAACTCGCCCAATGGTTCGCGGAGTTGTTCCCGCTTACCCATTTCGTGCGCCTGGTACGGGGCATTGTGCTGCGCGGCGCATCACTGGGCGACCTGCACCAGGACCTTTGGGTGTTGCTCGGCTTTACCACGCTGATGATGGCCCTGGCGGTGTTGCGCTTCCGCAAGCGATTGGACTAGCCAGGCTCGAGCACCACTACCGGTATGGGCCGGTCGGTCTGCTCCGCATACTTGTCGTAATCGGGCCAGACCTTGCACATTTTTTCCCAGAGGGGGCCGCGCTCTTCCCCGGCCGCCTCCCGGGCTCGGGCGGTAAACCTGTCCGCGCCCACCTGCACGTTCACCCGCGGCCGCTCCTTGAGGTTGAGATACCAGTCCGGGTGCCGATCGTCGCCGCCCCGGGAAGCGATCACCACGTAATTACCGCTATCGTCCTGCTGGTAAATCAGCGGTGTGGTCCGATCTTCGCCGGACTTGCGGCCCCGTGTGGTAAGCAGCAGCGTGGTGACGCCATTCCAGATGTGACCGTCCTCGCCGTCCGTTTCCCGGTAGCGGCGCACATGATCAGTTACCCACTGGGGCGGACCGTGGTCGAAATCCGGTACATGGGTCATGGGAACCTCCTGCTTTGTGCTCGGTAATTGATAATGGCGCGTTGCCACCCTGCCAATCACTATAGCCCAACGAGCCCGGGTCATGGGGTATCGGCCGGCCAGCCGAGGCTGGAATTTAACGAGCCTTTTGGCGAAATTTGTCATCCGTGAGCAGACATTCTATTCTTGAACAAGTTGACGGACGGGCCCGATACCAGGTGCCACTGGTCCCGGGCCAACGGTCCGCCGACGGGTACGCTGCCAGCGTTTTCCGGCCGAACCCGCCGCAACCCCATCCGGTTCTGCCAAAATGGGGCCTGTGGTTACCATACCGGCCATTAACGCCATGCGGCATGGCCAGACAACACGCACTGGACCGTCCATAAAAATTGCAGCAGGGAGGATCCGGCCAGTGACAGCAAAGGAGACCCCGCCAGATGAAACCCTCGACTCATCGGACCCATGACGCCGCCCGACCCAACGTTCTATCCGCATTACTGGCGGCAGGGCTGGCGCTGACCACACTGGCAGCACCACCCGCCACACGCGCGGGTTTTTTTGACGATGTGGTCAACAAAGCCAAAAAGGTTGCCGAGGACGCCGTCAGCTCCACGGTGGACAAGGCACTGGAAGATGACGATAACACGGATGCGACACCGCAACAGGACCCGGCCGAGCCCCAACAGCAACAGGCTGCGCCGAAAGCCGCCCAGGACAGCCAACTGGTCAGGCGGATTCAGACCCGTCTCAACCAGCTCGGTTTCGACGCCGGCACGCCGGATGGCCTCTATGGCCAGGGCACCCGCAACGCCATCAGGGCCTTTCAGTCGCAGCGGGGATTTCCGGTCACCGGCGAGCCTTCCGAACAACTGCTCGCCCGCCTGGAACAGGCCGCCTCGGCGGATAGTGCGCAAACGCCCACCAGCACTGCCAGCAAAAGCGACGAAAATCCAGACCAGTCGGAAACCGACTATATCGTCGCCAATGAGGCGGCGCTCGCCATGGTCCGGCTGCGTCACGCCCCCGGCTGGCTCGACGACGAAGAGCGCCTCTTTGACCTCACCACCCACCAGATTGTCATGGAGAAAAAGTACGGCGGCGGCATACAAGGTCATCCCCCGGTTTTTCAGCCGGAGAGTATTGCCGGACGGGAACCCAAATTTGCCGCCCGGGAGCTGGCCCCGGTCATGCGAAAGCGGCTCCTGGCCGTCGCCGCACAGACGGGTCCCGGCTTTTATCGCGAGTTGAACTGGCGGCGAACCCGCTATGACTTCAAGACGCAGACCCTCTCCTACAAGGGCCATATACTGAATCAGGCTCCCGAAAAGATTCGTGCCCAACTGCCGCCCCAGGTCAAGGACCGGGCCCTCTACGAAATCCCGAGAGGCGCCTCCTTTTCCAAAGAGCGCGAGTTCGGCATCGCCGCCAGGATTGAACCGGCGGCGGAACTGCTTGCCTTTGACCGGGTGCTCGGCCTCGACAATGTTCCGGTAGCCCCGGCTATTGCCGAAAAGATTGCCTCCCTGGATGAAAAGCAGGTGCGTCTGTTGTTCCGTGTCACCGATGCGGTTGACGGCGTTCTGCTGGCGAATGTCGACGGACTGGAGGTGAGGCCCGCCCCCGGCAAGCCGCCGATATGGACGCTGGCTGCGGAGGACTTTCCCTCCGCCATGGCCGGTTTCTCGCTGATCGCCGGCGCGCCGCCCCCGGTTGACCGGCGCTTCGACGAGGTCCCGGTCGCCGTCTCGGAACCGGACATGGCCGATCTTCTACTGCTGCATCACTTCCCCGAGCGACTGGACGACGACTATCTGTTTACGCTCATGCAGGAACGCCAGCGCTTCGAGAAGCAGAGCGACGACCCCCCGTGGGGCCGCTATTTCAACCGTACCGCCCGCGACATGGATCGTGCCGACCTGGCCCGTTACGGCCAGGCTTTCAGGCAATGGACCCTGGAGCGTGCGGAAAAGCTGAACGGCCCGGTGGTCATCCGGGTTGAGCGGCACCGGCTCCAGGAAAATACGTCCTTCTCCAGCAGCAGTACCTGTCTCGAGCAGCGCAATGTCATGTCGAGCGGGGCCCAATTCGGTATTGCCGTCAAATCGACCCGGGACAAATGCGGAAAGGAGCGCTACCTGTGGAAGCGCAACCCCGAAATCGTCCTGGCCCTCGACAAGACGCCGTTGCCGCCACCCCCGGAAGTGGTCGATAAACTAGGCGGAGAGGTGCTCCCCATGGAGATCGTCGTGCAAATAACCGGCAAACAGAGCGCAAACGATTCCGGCAGGGGCGATCTGCTGCATGCCAAATTGCTCGAGGTGCGCTACTACGATGGCGATGGCCAGCGGGTTGCCACGGTGTCACCGGCACCGCCGGCCGAGAAAAAGACCTACGATCCCGCAATGCGGGCCCAAAGCGGTAAACCTTACGGCCCGGACGTGATCGGTGTCCGTTTGGGAATGCCCCTGCAGGCGGCCGACGATGCGGTCCGCGGTCAGGGGCCGGTCAGGGATTATTTCGAGGGCAAGGCCCCCTTCCCCTTCGACGGAGCGCACCTCTACGTTCTCGACGACGGCGACGAATATATCACCCTGTTCACCATCGCCGACAAATTCGGGGAACGGGTCGCGGCGCTGGAGCGAAACGTCTGGTACCTGCCTTCAACCGCACCCACCGATGACGCGGTTTTTTCGGCGCTGGACAACAAGTACGGCTCTTCCACCGACCGACGGGACCACCCCGGCGGCTTCAATTTGCGCTGGACAACGACCGCAACCGGGAAAGTGTTGAAGCGACAGGACGCCAAAACCCTTGGCTGCAAATCCCTTGTCGGCTCCCCGGCAAGCATGGATGTATTCAAAACCGACAAGGGTCCCTATGTCTGGGCACTACCGGGCCTCGACAAGGTCTGGGCGGGACCAGGCAACGGTTTCGGCATCGGACGCGACGACAGGTCGGCATCGGATATCGCCGCCTGCGGGCCGGAGATGATGGCCAGTTGGAACGACAACAGCGGCCAGCGTCATGGGCCGACCCTGAAAATCACGCTCTATGACGCGCCCTGGATGCGCGCCCATGCCGAAGCCAGGCGCGAGGCCGCGCCCGAAATCGGTTTGTAATACGAACACGCCTTTTCCGCGGACTGCGTCGCCGGCGTGTTAGGGATTACAGACGATTTCGCTGGCAACTGACGGGCGGTGGCCGTTTCCGGACGGCAGACGGTCGACCGCCGCCGGAGCCAGCCAGGCGGCGATATCCCCGATGACCTGCCGGCTGCCGGTATAGCGGGTCAACATGTGGTAGCCGTCCGGGTATAAGGCGACACGAACCTCGCCGGCATCCGGCATTTCCAGTCGCCGCAACCAGAGACAAACCGCTTCGGCGGGAATGATATGATCCTCCAGCCCGTACAGGACCAGCGCCGGTACGGGCAGAGCCGACACCCCGGCCGCCTTGTCCATCAAACGGGCCACGCCCTGCAGCGCGTCCACCCGCGCGCCTTTCTGGACCAGCGGGTCCTGACTTAACTGGCGCATGACTTCCGGGTCGTCGGTGGGCCGGATACCCAGACGCCGGACCGGTTCACTCGTGAAATAGGCGCCGGGCATGGTGCGCATTGCCAGCCACAAACTGAAGCGCTGGTACCACGGCGTGGTTTCCGCACCCCAGACCGCTGGCGCAATCAGGACCGCCCCGTCCACGGAGGCGGGCTGCGCCTCGGCCAGCAAGAGCAGGACCACCCCTGCGCCCATGCTCTCCCCCACCAGATAAAGCGGCACGTCCGGATGGCGGCGACGCAGCAGCCCGACTGCCGTGGCCGCATCCGCCACCAGGGTCTCGGTACCGGGCCAGATACCCGGTTTCGCCGTGCCACCGAAGCCCCGCTGGTCGTAGGCGTAGAGGGCCAGTTCTTGCTCCTCCACCAGTACCGGAGCCAGGTTCTCAAACGCCTTGCCGTAGTCATTGAATCCGTGCAGGGCCAATACCACCGCCGCCGGCTTGCCCTCGGGCGACCAGCGGTGCAGTGGCAGGCGATAACCATCCGGGGTCACGATGGACTCGGCGTGGAGTGCGGGCTCCATCACAAACGGACCGGCGGGCTGGAGTTGCGCCCTGCCGCAGCCAGTCAATGCCAGCAGTGCAGCCAGCATGACCAGCGCAGGCATCGGGGGCACCCTTTTTCCTCCCGCGGCGAGGCCACCGAAATCCGCCAGCGGATGAAAGCGAGTCAATCGTATTTTTCCTCCCGATAGCGACGGCGGTTAGTCATGCAACGGCCGATACAGCGCCAATATTGAACCCGGCAATATCAGCGCCTTTTGGTAAAAAACCGAAAACGCGCTGCATTACCTGTTACCCGGGAATCTATCGCGCGAAGATCAGCCACCGTGGAAGCTTATATTGCGGGCATCGGTAAATTCCAGCAGGCTCTCCACGCCGTACTCCCGACCAATACCGGAACGCTTGATACCGCCGAAGGGAGCCGACGAAAGCATGGTGCCGCTGCCGCCATTGATGGCAAGGGTGCCGGTGCGAACCTGCAGGGCCATTTCATAGGCCCGACCTACATCGCTGGAATAGATCCCGCCGCCAAGGCCATACTCGGAGTCGTTGGCCATGGCCACGGCTTCTTCGTCGCTGTCAAAACCGATGACCACACCGATGGGGCCGAACACCTCTTCCTGGGCGAGCCGGGACCGGTTATCGACGTTATCGAACAGGGTCGCCTGATAGAAAAAGCCCTTGTCGAAACCGTCCGGCCGTTTGCCTCCGGCCACCAGGGTGCCCCCCTCGTCGAGGCCGATCTGAACGTAGTTTTCCACCCGCTGGCGCGCCTGTTCACGGATGAGCGGCCCCATTTGCACGCTCGGGTCGGCGGGGTTGCCAATTTTCACGCCGTTGGCCATGGCCGCCAGTTGCTCGACAAATTCCCTGCGAATGTCGTTGTGGACGAGGATTCGGGTGGTCAGTGCGCAACCCTGGCCGCAGTGGATGGTAAAACCCATCAGCGCCGCCATCAGGGCTTCGGCCTGGTTGGCGTCCTTGCGCACGATCAGCGCCGACTTGCCGCCCAGCTCCAGATGCAGTTTCTTTAATGTCGGCGCCGCCTGGGCCATGATCGCCGAGCCCACTTTGTCGGACCCGGTAAAGGTCACCATATCCACCCGCTTGTCCGTTGTCAGCTGCTCCCCGGCCTTGATATCGCCGGTAACCACGTTCAGGACGCCTGCCGGCAAGCCCGCCGCCTCCGCCGCCTGGCCAAAAACCAGTGCCTGAAAGGGTGTAAAGGGGGACGGTTTGAGAACACAGGTGTTGCCCATAACCAGGGCGTGTATCAGCTTGCCCAGGTTCAGGAAGAACGGATAGTTGTAGGGCGTAATGGCCGAGACCACGCCCCGGGGGATATAAGTAGTGACGGAAGTGCCCAGGGTCCTGGTGCCATCCATCGCGGGGGTAAGCTCGATGGGTGTCATTTTCGGTTCGATTTTCAGCGCATCCTGCAGCAGGGTGCGGGCGTGCTTCATGGGCAGATCAAACTGCATGGGACCGGCCAGCATCTGGCTGGCCCCCGCCTCGCGCACAATGAGGTCGACAATGTCCTCCCGGCGAGCGGTGAAATAGTCGAGCATTTTCTCCAGGACCGCGACCCGTTCAGGAGCGGCCATGTTTGCCCATGGGCCCTTGTCGAACGCTGTCCTGGCGGCGGCGATCGCCTCATCGATGTGACCGCTGTTACCCACCGGCGCTTCGCCGATAACCTCTTCGGTGGCGGGATTGACGACCGGGTCCCTATCGGTGGTATCGCACCAGCGGTTGTCGATAAACAGTTTTGCGGGGATGTTATTCATGGATGACTCCACGGATTGGCGCCCGGCTGGACCGGGCGCGGATGAATTGAAGGTTTCAGGCAAGCGCCTGCAGGGCGGGATCGTCGAAGGCGCCGGTCATACCGGCACTGATATGGCCGAGATCCACCAGCAGGTTGATGCCATTGACGCCGCTGGCCGCATCGCTGCACAAGAAAGCCAGGGTATTGCCGATTTGCTCCGGACTCAGGGGTTTGACGCCCGCGGCCTCGCGATAGGCGGTGCCGAAGCCCAGCCAGGTATCGGCATTGGCCCTGGCCAGGGGTGTGTCCGTCGGCCCCGGCATGACGGAATTGATGCGGATGCCTTTTTGCAGCCAGGGAAACGCCTGTATCGCCACAAAGGCGCACATGGCCTGTTTGCTGAACATATAGCTGTCGGCATCCTCGTGGCTGGCCACCCAGCCAGCCGCCCCCTGCCAATCGTCAATGGCCAGAAACTCCCGGAGTTGGGGCAGGTTATTCATCCAGGAAAGCCCGGCGGCGGAGGAAATCATCACGGCGGCACCGCCGCGTCCCAGCAAGTTCCTCGCCACCAGCTGGTCGAGAATATAGCGCTGGCTGATAAAGTTGATAAGCATAATGCCGGGGGTACCGTCCGCAACCCCGGCGCAGGAAAATACCGCCTGAACCGGTTCGGTAATTTGCGACAGCGCTGCATCGACGCGGCCCTGATCACGAAGATCCACGGAAAGGCTCTGGCTTACCGGGTAGCTCACCTCGGCCACGTCCATGACGATCACCTCGGCACCAAGCCCGGCGGCAACCTGCGCCGCAGCGGCCCCCATGCCCGTGGCGCCACCCACGACAAGCACTCGTTTGCCGTCATAGTGGAAAGGATTGATTGGCACTGATAGTTCCTCCTGTGTTATGTGACATTAGATTTATATTATCGGGACCTGCGGCGCCGGAAGCAGGCAGCTCACGCCAGATTCACTTGCCCTTGGCACCGGTTTTCTTTGCTTCTACCCCGGTACCGCCATCCCCAGTAAACGCGCCGTTCCCATACCGCTCAGCCGCAATCTGGCCGATCATCTCGAGCACCAGCTTTGCGGAACTTGACTGCGTCTTCCCCGGCATGGTCACCAGGCACAACTGCCGCTCGGTATCGAATCCCGGGTTTTTGAACTGCAATTCCTGCATGGTCCCGGCGGCGAGTTCCCGGGCGACCATCGCATCCGTCGTGACCAGGATAGCGTCGGTGCGCAGGGTCACGTCTTTCAGGGTGGCCATGTCATTGCAGATCATCACCCGAACCCCGTTGGTTTTCAGGTAGTCGCGTTCGAATTTGCCTGGCTGGTGCCACTCGTTGTCGTCAACACGGGTCGACAGGATCGGATAGGCAGCCACTTCCTGAAGCGGAAAGTCCACACGATTCGCCAGCGGATGACCGGTGCGAACAAAATAACCGCCGTGAGTGACGGCAAGGGTCTCGATGTGCAGATGCCGTCGCTCAGCGGGCTTGATCTGGCCGATATCGCCAACAAAAAACTCGATCAGGCCGCGGTTGAGCAGATCCAGCAAACGGGCCATGGACTCGACCGTCACCTCCACGTTGGCCAGCGTCTCGCGTTGCAGTATCCGTTCGATCAGGGTATCGAGAAGCGGGTTCTGAAGCCCGTCGATAACGCCGAACACCAACTGACCGATATCCTGATCCTTGAGCAGGCTGATCTCCTTGTTCAGCACGGCATTGTGCTCGAGCAACTGGCGGGCTTTGTCCAGCACCGCCCGGCCCTGTGGGGTGGGCACCGCACCACTGAGCTGCCGGTCGAACAATTGCAGGTCCAGTTCGCGCTCGAGGCTTTGTATGCTCCGGGTCAACGCCGGCTGACTGAGATGCAGGCGCTTGCTGGCGCGAACGAAACTGGTCTCCTCCGCAAGGACGATGGCGTGGTGAAACTTGCGCAGATCCAGTGTTCTCATGGCAATCTATGCATATATGTTATATATATGATGTATCTGTTGCGATTTGATTATACCTATTTCGCCTCTACTGTGAAGAAAAATTTCATGCCATTGGCGCTATTGAGGCAGGGAGCGTTCACAGCCAATAAAGGCCTTAAGACAGCCCGCGGGCTACTCGACGGGCCACGTCCATGCAATCAGGGCGCTACCGGCCACTTATCGCGCTGTTTATTATCGGCATTACTTGACTTGGAACAGCAAGTCGACAATCACTGATCCACCGGCAGGGGTAAAGCGGAGAGTCTGCACTAACCGATCGCGTTGGCGACAAAAGCGGTGTAGAGAAGCGATTATCTAACCCCTTTATATAGTGTGTATCGGGTTTTTATAAGACATGTTCGGGGGCAGAATCGATCAACTGCATTACCGCAAGTACTTCCGGAAAACTATGACAAACACCGCCACACCCGCTAAAATCGCGCGCTTTTTACGCCCCGCCCTTTTGGGAATCCTGTTCTTTTGAGGTTGGCTGACCGTGGATATCTCCGTTATCGGCTCCGCTTTCGTGCTCCTGTTCCTGGCTGAGCTGGGTGACAAGACCCAGCTCATGACCATCACCCTCGCCCATCGCTATCCAACGCGTCCGGTACTGGCGGGAACATTCCTGGCTTTTTTCGTACTCAACCTGCTTGCGGTCCTCATGGGCGCAGCCTTGTACCACTATGTGCCCCAGGAGGCCGTACTGATTGCCGCCGGCCTGTTGTTCCTGCTTTTCGCCTGGCGTTCGTGGCGCGAGGCCGGAGACGATGAAGACGAGACCGGGCAGACGAGCGACGGACGCGGCGCCTTCCTGGCCAGTTTCACGCTTATTTTCGTCGCCGAGCTGGGCGATAAAACGCAACTGGCGCTGATTGCCCTTGCCGCCAGCACCGGCGCCTTATGGTCAACCTTTGTCGGCGGAACTCTGGCGTTATGGGCGGTAGCAGCCATCGGCGTGGGCCTCGGCAGCACCCTGTTGCGCAGGATACCCCGGCACTGGATGCATCGCGTCGCTGCCATGCTGTTCCTGGTCTTCGGTTTGCTGGCACTGGGCAAAGTGATGGCCGATATTGGAGCATAACTCCCTCGCAGGTTCCGCTACCCTGATCAGCAAATCAGCTTCAAGCTTGAATGAATTCAACAAGGAAACGGCAATCGCTGGCTAAATATTCGTTTCGCTGGAAGCTATGCCAGCCGCCAGACAAAAAGGCCCTGCATAGTCTTGACATTGAAATACCGGGGTGCGTAACAACCCCGGTCAACCGGAACCGGATGCCCGTATCAGCCAGCAGTTGTGGATTTTCGGGTTGCGCGAGAAGTCCGGGGGAATGGTCCGGGCGGTGATGTCCTCGACGTGGAAATCCCCGGTAATGCCGTCGTCCATCCGAAAGCGCCGGAAGTTGTTGGAGAAGACCAGGGTTCCGCCCGGCGCCAGCATGGCCATGGCATCCCGGATCAGGCGCGGGTGGTCCCGCTGGATATCCAGCACACCTTCCATTTTCCGGGAATTGGAAAAGGTGGGCGGGTCCAGGAAAATCAGGTCGTACTCCCCCTGCCCCTCCCCCTGGGCGAGCCATTCCAGGCAGTCGGCGCGCAGAAGCCGGTGGCGCCGGGTGTCCAGGCGGTTGAGGTCAAAATTGCGCCGGGCCCATTCCAGGTAGGTGTTGGACATATCCAGGCTCAGGCTGGTTTCGGCTCCCCCCAGGGCCGCGTGCACGGTGGCGGCGGCGGTATAGCAGAACAGGTTGAGAAAGCGTTTGCCCCGGGCCATGTCGTGCAGCATCTGGCGGACCGGCCGGTGGTCCAGAAACAACCCGGTGTCCAGGTAATCCCGCAGGTTCACTTCAAGCCGGGCCGCGCCCTCGCGCACCACGAAACCGTGCCCGGGAGACGCCGTGCCCAGGGGCCGGTACTGGTCGTCGCCCTTCTGGGGCCGCCTCTCCTTGAAGACGATACGCTCCCGGGATGCCGGATACAGGTGGTGGAGTGCCTGGCGTATCTCGGACAGGCGCCGGCGCGCGGCCGACGCATCCACTGTCGCGGGCGGCGCGTATTCCTGAACATGGATGGCTTCCCCGTAAATGTCCACGGCAACCGCGTATTCGGGCATGTCGTTGTCGTACAGGCGATAGCAGGTGACGCCGGAGCGCTTCAGCCAGGATTGCAGTTTCCGGCTGTTTTTGCGCAGGCGGTTGGCGAACATCTCCGCCCCCTCGCTGAGCGGGGCGGGCCCGGTATCGGTCACAGTTTCGGCGGGGGGAGCGTCCCGCAGCGAAAACAGCAGCAGTTGCGCCGGAATGGTGCCATTGAACAATTTGTATTTGCGGTCGCTGCGCAGCCGCAATTCCTGGCCCAGCTCAGGGTTGCCGGTGAAGACCGCCAGCAGCCACCCGGGGAATTCGCGCCTGGCGATATCCCCCAGTTCCCGGTAAAGCGGTCTGAGTGCTTCCATGTCGCCCCAGCGCTCGCCGTAGGGGGGGTTGCTGATCAGCAAACCTTTCCCGACTACCCGGTGAGTCGGTCTTTTCAGTGCAGTCAGGGGTTTGGCGCTTACCCGCACCACTTTCTCGAGGCCGGCGGCGGCGATATTGGCGTCGGCCGCCTCCACGGCGCGGGTATCCTTGTCGTAGCCGCGGATCTCCGGCAGATTCCGGGCCAGGCCCTGCTCACGGCGTCTGGCTGCCTCGTCCCGCAAGCCAGCCCACAGGCCCTGGTCGTGTTGCGGCCACTGTTCGAAGCCGAACCGGCGCCTGAGCAGGCCAGGGGCGATATCCGCGGCCATCATCGCACCTTCGATCAACAGTGTGCCGCTGCCGCAAAGAGGATCGATAAGGGCACCGCCGCGCTCGGCGATGGCCGGCCAGCCGGCGCGGACAAGCAGCGCCGCGGCGAGATTCTCCTTGAGTGGCGCCGGCACCATGGCGACCCGGTACCCCCGCCGGTGCAGGCTGCCACCGGCCAGGTCGAGGCTGAGCGCCAGCCGCCCCCTGGCCAGGTGGGCGTTGACCCTGGCCAGGGCATGGCGCGGATCCACGTCCGGGCGCGCGCCACAGTCCGCCTGGAGCCTGTCGACAATGGCGTCCTTGACCCGTTGGGCGCCGAACTTGGTGTGGCGAATGGCCTCGCTCTGGCCATGGAAATCCACCGCCATTGCATTGGCGGGGTCGATATGGTGCCGCCAGTCAACGGAGTGTACGGCCGCGTAGAGGTCGTCGGCGCCGCTCACGTCGAATTTGCCCAGGGGCAGGAGCACCCGGTTGGCGAGCCGGGACCACAGGCAGACCCGATACGCAAAGACCAGGTCGCCGCCGGCATAGACGCCGGCCACGGTTTCCCGCAGGGCTTCCGCGCCCAGGGATTGCAGCTCCTCCAGCAGCAGGGACTCCAGCCCACGGGGGCAATTGATAAACCATTCTCTGCGAAACTCTCTGCGGGACTCTCTATGGAACTCTCTGGGAAACATGGGCAACTCGTGGCGTTTTCATTACAGGGGGTAATTAAAACCCGGCGGGGATAGTCCAATAAAGTCTTCGACAGGCGCGGCCCGATTTGGTGAACTGAAAATCCGGCTGTTTATGACTGCGCGGTTCTTGCGCTGGGCGGACCTTCCGCTTTCGTTACGTGCAATCATTCAGTCCGGCACTGAAAAGCAAACCCTTGCGACCCATTCAGGTCGATAAGACACAAAAAGGAGCTTTGCCCTATGAAAAGACAGAAACGTGACCCCTCCCACCGCGCCTATGTCAAAGGCTATCAAGCCGGCTTCAACATGAGAACCAAGAGTCATTGCCCCCATCAGGAAAACTCACCCACGGGCCAGGAATGGCTGCGCGGCTGGAGCGAAGGGCGTCGAGATCACTGGCAGGGATACAATATGCACGCCTGCCAGCAGAAAGTTTCTGCACTATAGTCTATCCTTAAGATTAACGGGGCTTTAAGCCCCCCACAAAGCCTGCAAAGAGGCTTTAGAGCGGCTGCGCCGAGAGGCGTGGTCGCTTTTCATTTAGCCTGCGAACCCGGCTCTTAAAGAGCGTCCCGCATAATGGGTTGAACCAGTACCCAGGGTTTCAGGACCACCGCCCACATCAGGACATTGGCCTCGTACCACTCGGCGGCCCGGCTGTCGGCCACCTGACCCAGCTTGCCGGCGCTCATCCAGTTTTCCACCCGAGCGCCGTCATCCAGCGCCATGGCACTGGCCACCTCCACCAGATCCAGGCCCGGGGAAACGCTGATGGCCCGGCCGCCGGCAAAAAAGCGTTGGAGCTCGCGCCAGGGAATCCTGGCGGTTTCGGCAAGAATCCGCGCCTTGAGGGTTTCCAGATCTTCACCGGCCGGCGATTGCTCAGCCACAAAACCTCCAAATAACTTCAATAAATTTCTATAAAATTCTGTTTTAAATGATTTTTCATATCACGGCTCAGCTTTTTCATAGCCGCTTCCCGCACCGAGGCACTGCGACGGTCGTGCCCTCTTTCCAGGTACACCACGGCCACCGGGCGACGGCCATGGAAAAAGCGGGCACCCGGGCCAGCGCCATTGCCATTCCTGCGACTGTGCTCCCGAAAGCGCCTGGCAATATCGGTCGTGATACCCGTGTAAAGGCTGCCGTCGCTGCTTTCGATCATGTAGACGCACCAGTTCACCGCCAAAGCCTCGACCCGCAATAACGACACTGGTACTGAGCCTGGCCCCGCTGGACCCGGTTGTGCCGGATGGCGGAAAGCTCGTGGGAACGACACTCGCACCGGTAGGCGTAACGGCGGCTGTTGCGCCTGGGGATGCCCTCCAGGGAGTAATCGGACGTGACCCTGGCATCGGCACCGAAAGCCGCCATTAATTCCCGCCATTCCCGGCCATGGGGACGAATCCGGTGCAGGCCATAGACGCGGTCCGTCAGGTAGTGGGCCACTTCGTGGGGAACGGTCGACGCCAGGCTCTCCCGGTAGTGCTTGGCAAAGATCCAGGGGTTGAAGCGGATGACCCGCTCGCGGCCGCGGACCCGGTACATGCCCGAGGTTTTGCCCTTGAGGTCGAAGAGCACGGGAACGGCGGCAAAGGACCGACCGTAGTGGGATTCCCCCACGCGGATGAAACCATTGACCGCTTCCACCACCCGCGCCTGGCGATCGGGATCGATGGGTTTCACAAGATTCATCGGGTTATTATAACTTGGAAAACACCCGGGTTCCTTTACACTGGGCCCATGCGATGCGATTTTCACTGCCACAGCACGGCCTCCGACGGCGAACTGTCACCGCAGGCCCTGGTGGCTGCCGCGGAAGACAAGGGCCTGGAAGCCCTGTCGATTACCGACCACGACACGCTGGATGCCTACCGCCGCCTGCCCCCGCCACCCCGGCGGCTGACCCTTGTCGAGGGCGTGGAATTCTCTACTGTCTGGGGCAAGATCGGTGTTCATATTCTGGGCTTGAATGTGGACAGCCGCAGCGACGCCATGGCTGAGGCCGAACGGCTGCAGAGCCGGGCTCGGGAGGAACGGGCACAAATCATCGCCGAAAAGCTTGCCGGTTATGGCGTTGAGGACCCCCTCGAAGGAGCCCGTGCCCTTTCCGCTTCCGACCAGGTGGGCCGGCCCCACTTCGCCCGCCACATGGTTGCCTCCGGTTTCGTCGCCAACGAAAGAGAAGCTTTCAAAAAATTCCTGGGCACCGGCAAGCCCTGCGATATCAAGCAATGCTGGAGCCCCCTGGCGCAAATCATCACCTGGATTCGGGAAGCCGGCGGTGTAGCGCTCCTGGCCCACCCGGCTAAATACAAGCTCACGCGAACCCGCCTGACCGCCCTGATCGACGACTTCCAGGCGGCCGGTGGCGAGGGCCTGGAGGTGGTTTCCGGTCGCCAGTTGCCCAATGTCACCCGCGATCTGGCCAGCCTCTGTCGCAGCCGGCGCCTGCTTGCCTCCTGGGGGTCGGACTTCCATGGTCCGGGGCGTCCCTGGGCGGATCTGGGCAGTTATTCCACCCCGCCCGCCGACCTGGTGCCCGTATGGTCGCGCTGGGATTGAATGCGCTGGGATTGAATTGTACCCCTTGCTTTTTTCCGCAATAATGAATGGTTAAGTCCTCGACACAGCATGGGTCGCAATAGGTCCAAATGAGCCATCCGCCAGGAAAACCGCCCTCCAAGGACCAACTCCGGGCCGAACTCCGGAAAGCGGTGGCCGATTATGTGGACAAGGGCGGCGAGATCGAAAAAGTGCCGTCCGGCGTGAGCGGCCGGGATGAACACACCCCCTACCACCGGCCCCTTTTTGAGACGCCCAAGTCCTCGCGCACAGCCGTGGACGAGGCCATTGCCAGCATCGAATCCCGGCGTCGCAAAAAACCGGAACACCGCCCCCGCAACAGGCCCCGCAAGGGTCCACGAGAGAAAATCCTCTACGATGATTTCGGCGAACCGGTCAGGAAAGTCTGGATTGAAGAATAAGACCTACCGGCAGTCGGACAGCGCCCACCGGTAATCGCTGCCATCTTTCAGGATCAAGGGGAACCGGTAAAATACAGGGCCACCGCCGCCAACCCTTCCGGAGCGTATACAAGATATGAAGTATAAAGGTTCGCCATCGTTCAGCCATGAACAGGAAGACAAGATTGGCGTTCTGATCACCAATCTGGGCACGCCCGCCGCGCCCACCACCGGCGCGCTCCGCCGCTATCTTCGGCAGTTTCTCAGTGATCCCCGGGTGGTGGAGGCGCCTCGCGCATTATGGTGGTTCATCCTCAACGGCATCATTCTCCGCATCCGTCCCGCGCGCTCGGCAAAAGCCTATCGAAGCGTCTGGACCGACCGGGGCTCCCCCCTGCTACTGCACACCCAGGACCAGGAGGAGGCCCTGGCGGAACGGCTCGCCGAGCAACTGGGCAACGATATTCTGGTACGTTTTGCCATGCGCTACGGAGAGCCTTCCATCGACAGCGGTATCAATCACCTGCTTGAAGAAGGCGCCCGCAAGCTTCTGGTGTTACCCCTTTATCCTCAATATTCCGCATCCACCACCGGCTCCACCTTCGATGCACTGGCGGGGGATTTCATGCAAAGGCGCTGGCTGCCGGAACTGCGATTTGTCACCGGCTACCAGGACTTTCCGCCCTATATTCGCGCCTGCGCGGTTCAGATCCAGAATTACTGGAAGGAACACGGCAAACCGGACCTGATCCTGTTTTCCTACCATGGCGTACCGCAGCGCTACCTGCACGCGGGCGACCCCTATTATTGTCACTGCGAAAAGACATCCCGCCTGCTCGCCACCGAACTGGGACTCGGGGAGGGAGAGTTTCTCACCACCTACCAGTCACGCTTTGGCCGGGAGCCCTGGCTGCAGCCATACACGGACGAGACCCTGAAGTCCCTGCCACCCGACGGTATTCGGTCAGTGCATGTTTTTTGCCCCGGTTTCTCCGCGGACTGCCTTGAGACCCTGGAGGAAATCGCCGTGGAAAACCGGGACTACTTTCTCGGCGCCGGCGGCGAGAGCTATCACTATATTCCCGCCCTCAACGCGCAACCGCACCATATCGATGCCCTGGCGCAACTGGTGACAACGAACCTGGCGGGATGGGACTTCGGTGAGACGGACCTGGAGGAGCGATGGGCGCGGGCGACATCCCGGGGAGCCCGGGCCTGACCGGCTATTGCCACCGCAAGCGGTGCAGCCGCCATCGGCCGTCGATCATGCGCCACCGGGACTCGATGCGATAAATCCCCGCCTCCCCGGACGCAGTCCCGCCCGTGCCGGCCAGGGCCGCCGTGGCCGCAACCCTGGCCCGGCCGGGATCATCGCGGTGGATATCAATCTCCATGTTGGACAGAACCACATAAACACCGTCGTGACGCAGGAAATGAGCCAGCATGAAGCGGTACGCATCCCGCCGTTGCAGGCCGCCCTGGGCTTCGAAACCCTGGGAGAGGTTGTCCATGACAGCGCCGGCATCCCGGTCACGGATAGCGGTGACCATGCGTCCGATCCGGTCGCGCAGTGCTTGCTCCGGTGGCGGCGGCTGACAAGCGGCGGAAAGAATCAAGGCCAGGCCGAGCGCCGCGCCGGCAAATCGAGCCATCATGGCGAAAGATACAGGTAATTGCGCGCGTTTTTCCGGCAGGCAAGCATATCCTCATCGACCCGATCACAGTCTTCAATGGTCAGGTCCGGCAAGGTCACCGCTTCATTAACGGGCATGCCTCTTTTGTCACGCTTCAGGTAGGTGAACATGGTTTCGGCTCGCCGGGCAAAACTGGCATTCCGCCGCTCCACATCGAGAAACAGATAGGCGAACTTGTCGAAGGACATGGTCGACCCCGCCAGCCCGATTTCATGCATCTTGGCAAGGTAACGGCGGTAGTTTCTTGAGAGGTACCGGTTCACTGCCGCGTTGTCGCTCAGGGACCCGTCAAAGTCATCCAGCCCCAAACGGTTCCCGGGCCCCAGCGCCCCCTCGGCCAGGGCATGATTCTGCCGGTTGCCGATCAACCGGTAGCGCCGCTCACCACACCGAATTTCCTTACCCTGTAGCTGACATTGCAACCGGTCGCCAATAACATCCTCCGCTTCCGGCGCCGGACTTGCAGCACCGGGCGCCAAGTCTTCCGGCATTGCCAGGTCCACCCCGATCCGCCGCGCGGGTCGTTTCAGGAGTAGCGCCTGGGACAATGGCGGATTGTTACGGAATTCGTACAGCGGTGGCAGGCTGCCGCCCACCCCCCGTGCCACCAGTTCGCAATAAATCTGTTCATAGTAGGTCTCCGCCGTGGCAAAACAGAAATTTTCCGCGCGGCAGAGCGAAGCCAACAAGGCCAGGGCTGTCAATGACAACAGACGCTTCATGATTTCCGCTTCTCCACCTTGGGGCTATGCCGCTCCGACAGTGCAATCCCGGCCAGGACCAGCGCCAGGGCCAGGGCGTGGTAAAGGGCAAAAGGCTCCCCGAGTACGACCACCGCCATCACCGACGCAAACAACGGTACCAGGTTGATAAAGACACCGGCCCTCCCCGGCCCGATCAGCGCCACGCCCTGCAGAAAAAATATCTGGGCGAGAAAGGAGGGGAATACCGTTACCAGTGCCACAACCCACCACCCCGTGGCGGTCGGCCATTGGGCCCGGCCTGTAACCCACTCGGCGGCGGACAATGGCAGGGAAGCGACGAAAGCGATGCCGGCCAGCGCCGTAAATAGTCCCAGCGACGAGACCGCCGGTCGACGGCGCAAGCCGACCGCATAAATCGCATAGACGGAGGCCGCCACGACCATAAGCGCGTCGCCCCAATTGACAGCCAGCGCCAGCAAATGCCAGGGCGAGCCCCGGGTGGCGACGATAACAATTCCCGCCAGCGTGAGGGCAACACCTGCGGCCTGCAGCAGCGCCACCGGCGTCCTGTCCGCCAGGAATGCGCCAAGCAGTACGAAAACGGGAATCGCGCCCTGGATAATGCCGATATTTACTGCTGTCGTACCATGGGCCGCCACGTAGAAAATACTGTTGAACGCCGTGAAGCCGAGAATGCCCATTATCGCCAGGTACGGCACGTGGCGGCGCAGTACGCACCAGTCCCGCCGGATGGCGTTTCCGGCAAACACCAACATCAACAGCAATGCCCCGGCCCACCGCAAGGTCACCAACAGCATGGGGGAAATTTCACCAACTGCCATCCGGCTCAATACCGCATTGCCGCCCCAGCAAAGGGTTGTCCCGACAAGCAGCACATAGGCCTTGAGATTGACGTTGGCAAAGGCGTCGTCTTTTTCTGCCACAGCCATGGAATTTATCCCGTTTTTCTACACGCCGCCACGCCCGGGCTTATCTGTCTCTCCCGACGGGCGCTCCGGCGTGGGCATCGTGAAGCGATTCGGCATACATCAGTTTTTTATCGGTCCAGATCGTCCGGGAATCGCTTGCAAACTGACAGCCAGTTGTCCACCGCACTCATATGATAGCGGTTGGCGGCGAGGGCGAAATAGAACGTGCGTCTCAGGTTGAACTTGTTGCTCAGGTTGAGGGGAATCAGGCTGCCTTCCTTTAGATTTTTCTGCAACACGATCCGGGACAGGCAGCCGACGCCAAGCCCCGCTTCCACCGCCTTCTTGATTGCTTCGTTGTGTTTGAACTCGAGATAGACATTCAGAGCCGGCAACAGCGGCGCGAACGCGGCCTCGAATGTTTTGCGAGCGCCGGATTCCGGTTCTCTCAATATCCACGCCAGGCCCTCGATATCCCTTTCAGTAAGTGCTCTCCGCTTGCCGGCGAGCGGGTGGTCGGGGCTGCAGAATACAACCAGTTCGTCCCTTAGCCAGGGGATCAACTCCAGGTCCTTGCGGGGCGAGGCGTTCTCCACCATCCCCAGGTCCACCTCGTAATTGAGCACCCTGGCGATAACGTCGGGAGAATTGGATACGTCGAATTCCACCCGGGCCTCCGGGTATTCGGCCAGATAACTGGCCAGGCACTCAACCGCCAGGTGATTGCCGATGGTAAAGCTGGTGCCTACCTTGAGATGACCAATGTACTGGTGGCGGGCCAGTTCCAGATCGTACTCCCTGGCGTGAGCCAACAGCGACTCCGCCTTCTTTCGCAGTGACTGCCCGGTCAGGTTCAACTCCAGTTTCTTGCCAACGCGGTCGAAGAGCCGCACATCGTAGCTGTGTTCCAGGGCCCGCAGTGCCGCACTCACCGCCGATTGCGAGAGGTTCAGCTCTCCGGCGGCGGCAGTGGTGTTGCCCTGCCGGGCCACGGCAAGGAATATTTCCAGTTGACGGAGGGTATATTTCATGGCGCGGGATCCGACCGTTAATCGACCAGTTTTGTTAATACATTATACAAAAAATATCACTTTTACTTTTTATCCCATACCCCTTATCTTGACGGCACTAGCCTAATCCACCACTTTCAGGGCATTCGTTATGACTCAGCAGATCGCGACCAACATTCACTGGCACGACGGCACGGTAACCCGCGCCGACCGGAACAAATTGCTCGGCCAGAAAGGCGCCACCCTGTGGTTTACCGGCCTCTCCGGCAGCGGCAAGAGCACCATTGCCGTGGCCCTCGAAGGGGCCCTCTACGAGGCGGGCAAGCTCGCCTACCGGCTCGACGGCGATAACATCCGCTTCGGCATCAACAAGAACCTCGGCTTCTCCGCCGAGGACCGGAAAGAGAACATCCGCCGTATCGGCGAGATCGCCAAGCTCTACGTGGACGCCGGCATCATCACCCTGTCCAGTTTTATCAGCCCCTATCGGGAAGACCGCGACAACGTGCGCAAGCTGCACGAAGAAGCGGGCATGGACTTTATCGAAGTTTTCGTCGACTGCAAGCTGGACGAAGCGGAAAAGCGCGATCCCAAGGGCCTCTACAAAAAGGCCCGGGCCGGCGAGATCAAGAACTTCACCGGCATCGACGACCCCTACGAAGCGCCGGAAAACCCGGAAATCCATCTGTCCACCAACGAGATGTCGCTGGAAGATGAGGTCGCCGTTATCATCAAGTACCTGGAAGACAACGGCTACCTTCAGGGGGCCTGAAGGCGCAAAAGCGCCCCCGATAAACCACCGAATATCCGAATGACAGGAGAAAGCTTGTGATCAAACCCCACGGTTCCGATACACTCAATCCGCGTTTTGTTTACGACACGGAAAAACACCACCAGTTGGTCCGGGAAGCGGAGAGCCTTCCTTCCCTGCTGCTCAATTCCGCCGCGGCGGCCAATGCCGTGATGCTGGGGGCCGGTTATTTCAACCCTCTCGAAGGTTATATGAACCTGGCGGACGCCCTCTCCGTCGCCAAGGATATGCGCACCGACAATGGCCTTTTCTGGCCGGTGCCGATCCTGAACCTGACCCGGGAAAGCGGTATCGAGACGGGCCAGCGCATCGCCCTGCGCGATCCCAACGTGGAAGGCGAGCCGGTACTCGCGATCATGGACGTGGAAGCCGTGGAGGCGGTCACCGACGACCAGCTCCAGTCCATGGCCAGGGATATTTTCGGCACCCTGGACCCGGAACACCCGGGCGTGGCGACATTCACCGGCCTGGGCAATACCCTGCTCTCGGGGCCGATTGAAGTGCTGAATTTCAGTTATTTCCAGGACGATTTCCCGGACACATTCCGCACCGCCGTTGAAATCCGCAACGAAATCCAGGAACGCGGCTGGGAAAAAGTCGTCGCCTTCCAGACGCGCAACCCCATGCACCGGGCCCACGAGGAACTGTGCCGCATGGCCCTGGAACGACTCGACGCGGACGGTGTCGTGGTCCACATGCTGCTGGGCAAGCTCAAGGAGGGCGACATTCCCGCGCCGGTGCGGGACGCCTGCATCCGCAAGATGGTGGAAGTGTACTTCCCCAAGAATACCGTCATGGTTACCGGCTATGGCTTCGACATGCTCTATGCCGGCCCCCGGGAAGCCGTACTCCATGCCGTATTCCGCCAGAACATGGGTGCCACTCACCTGATCGTGGGGCGCGACCACGCCGGCGTGGGCGACTATTACGGCCCCTTCGATGCCCAGGCCATTTTCGACGAGCGCGTACCCGCCGACGCCCTGGAAATCGACATCTTCCGGGCCGATCACACGGCCTACTCCAAGAAGCTGAACAAGGTCGTGATGATGAAAGAGGCGCCGGACCACGACAAGGATGATTTTGTGCTTCTCTCCGGCACCAAGGTCCGCCAGATGCTCAGTGAAGGCATCGCCCCGCCGCCGGAATTCTCCCGGCCTGAAGTGGCGCAAATACTTATGGACTACTACCAGTCCCAGAACAAGTAAGCATGTTGGTCGGGGCCACTACGGCCCCGCGACAGTCCAGCCTCATTTTCAGGAAGCATTATGGCCGACTACGACCTGTTCAACGGCGACGCGGATGGTATCTGCGCCCTGACCCAGTTGCGCAACGCCGAACCCCGCGACGCGACACTGATCACCGGCGTCAAGCGTGACGTGAGTTTGATCAAGCGAATCGAGCCCGAAGCCGGCGACCGGGTGACAGTGCTCGACATTTCCATGGACAAGAACCGTGCGGATCTCGAGCGTATCCTCGACAGCGGCGCCGATGTCTTCTACGTGGATCATCACTACCCGGGCGATATTCCCGGCTCGCGCCACCTGAAAGCCATCATCAACGAGTCCCCGGATGTCTGCACCAGCCTGCTGGTCAACAACCACCTGGATGGTGCCTTCCTGCGCTGGGCCATTGTCGGCACCTTCGGCGACAATATGGACAAAAGCGCACATGGGCTGGCCCGGAATGCCGGCCTGAAGGAAGCGGAAGTGGAGTCCCTTAAAAACCTGGGCATCTATATCAACTACAACGGCTACGGCGCCGCCCTGGAGGACCTGCATTTTCGCCCCGACGAGCTTTACCGCCGGGTAAGCCGCTATGCGGACCCCCTCGATTTTATACGCGACGACCGCGAGGACTTCGAGATACTTCAAAACGGATATCGCGAAGACATGAATGCGGCGGCTAATGTCACCCCGGAAACGGATACCGGCGATACCGCCGTGTTCCTGTTGCCCGACGCGCCCTGGGCCCGCCGGGTCAGCGGCGTCTACAGCAACGACCTGGCCAACAACCATCCGGACCGGGCCCATGCCATCGTTACCGAACGCCCCGATGGCACCTACCTGGTCAGCGTGCGAGCCCCCCTGAATAACAAGAAAGGCGCGTCCGAGCTTTGCCGGCAATTCCCCACCGGCGGTGGCCGGGAGGCGGCGGCGGGTATCAACGAGCTGCCCGGGGATCAGCTTCAGCGCTTTATCGAGACATTCACGCGTTTCTACGGGGCCGGTTGAGCCGGATATTCGACTAAACGCCATGAACGACTCAACGCTTTTGCTTTCCCGGCGTGACGACATCGCCAGCATCACCCTGAACGCGCCTGAGCGCCACAACGCGCTCACGGACGCAGCGGTGGAGCATTTCCTCCAACTCCTCGACAAGGTGAATGCCGACCGGAGTATCCGCGTCCTGGTTATCAGGGCTTCGGCCGGTGAGACTTTCTGCGCCGGCGCCTCCCTGAAGCAATTGGCGAATGGGCAGATGAGCGGCGAACGCTTCGAGGAACTCACCAACCGCCTCGCCGCCACGGGGATCCCCAAAATTGCCGCCATCGGCGGAAATGTCTACGGCGGTGGCGCCGAGATTGCCCTGTGCTGCGATTTTCGCTTTGGCATAGAAGGGATGACATTGCGCGTTCCCGCCGCGCGCCTGGGCTTGAGCTATCCCCTGGCCGGCATTCAACGCTATGTCCACCGACTGGGTCCGGACAACGCCAAGCGGTTACTGATCGGCTGCGAGGAGTTCGACAGCGGCCGACTGCTCGATATCGGTTTCCTGACCCGGGTCGTTCCCGCGCCCGAGCTGGAACCGACCGTCGCGGAGTGGGCCCAGAGACTTGCTTCCCTGGCTCCCCTCGCAGTGCGGACCATGCTGCACATTTGCGACGGGACCGCCAACGGCACCCTCGACAAGGAAGAGGCCGAGGCGCTGATTGCCCGGTGTCGTGAATCCGGGGATTTCCGGGAAGGCCTTCGGGCCCAGCGGGAAAAACGCACGCCCCGCTTCACCGGGAAATAACCGCCCTGGATTCCGGAATTTTGTCCCTTTTTTCTTTTCGCCCAATCGGGATAGGGGGGAACCAATAGGTTCCGCCCCTCCCACACCACCCGGCATGCGGGTCCGCACCGGGCGGTTCGAGACGTTGAGGTATCACGAGAGACGCGGCACTCCCAGCCGATCGAAGTAGGCAATCGTCAGCACATGATGGATGGCAGACAGACTGTTGTGCCACCAGCGGCGGCTCAGGGCCGCCACGGATTCTGCAACCCAGGAACTCGCGCCTAAGCGGACCAATTCCCGATAGATCGTCTTGCCCCGTCGCCAGTGCCGGAGGTGGAGCATTCTCAGACGGCGACGTATCCACTCATCCAGTGATCGCCAGATGCGTGGTGTTTGGGCCAGCCTGAAGTACCCTTTCCAGCCAAGCAGGTAGCGGCGGAGCTTCTCCACCACTTGCGCCATGCTGCGACCACCCGATCCCCGGGTCAGTTGCCTGATCCTGAGCTTGAACGCCTGTAACGCCTTGGTTGATACCGCGCGTCGAACGTCGCCATCCCTCCCGTGCCAGAGAGCATAGCCGAGGAACTTGCGACCGAACACGCTGGTCACCGCACTCTTGGCTTCGTTAATCACCAGGCGCAGCTTCCCATAACAGCGGCGGAGTAACTGCATGACCCGTTTTCCCGCCTTGTGACTGCGGACGTAGACGTTGCAGTCATCGGCGTAACGAGCGAAGCAGTGCCCCCGGCGTTCCAGTGCTTTATCCACCTCGTCCAGCAGAACGTTGGCCAGTAACGGCGACAACGGCCCGCCTTGCGGCGTACCCTCGTGCCGCTCCATGACCACGCCACCATCCATCATGCCCGCGTTCAGATACGCACGAACCAGCCGAATGACGCCGGGGTCGTTCACACGCTTCTTCAGTCGGTCGATCAGGATGTCGTGGTTGACCCGGTCGAAGAACTTCGACAGGTCTACATCCACCACGATGTGCCGGCCCTGCTGGGCGTAGCCCTGCGCAGCCAGCACGGCGTCGTGGGCCCGACGGCCCGGGCGAAAGCCGTAGCTGTGCTCGCTGAAGGTGGGATCAATCAGAGGTTGCAGCACTTGCAACAGTGCCTGCTGAATCAGACGATCGGTGACGGTGGGTATACCCAGTTCCCGTTCGCTGCCGTCCGGTTTCGGGATGCCTACCCGACGAACGGGCTGTGGCCGATAGGCGCCGTCCAGCAGGTGCTGTTTGAGCTCCGGCCACGCCCATCGCAGGTGTTCCGCGGTCTGGACAATATCCAACCCGTCCACACCTGCCGATCCCTTGTTGGCCTTCACGCGCTTCCATGCCCGCTGCATATTCTCTCGTGCGAACGCCTGCTCCAGCAGGCCTCGCCCTGCGTCCTCCGGTTCTCGTCGCGGGAGTCCTGTTTCATCGCTGGTCGCCTTCGGTAAGGCTTCACCTTCCCGTTGGGCGGCCCGCCCCGCTGCCGCGGGCATCTGATGCCGTACAGTATTCATCGACAAGGCGTTTGACGCTCCTTCTCGTTTGGCCCTTCGCCCTGAATTAGCGACTACTATGGCCTCTGCTGACTTCTCGCTCCGCGTTGCCACGTCGCCCTTTCAGGCGTGAAGCGAGATCTCCCCGGGTAAGAACACACTCCTTCACCGCACAACCGCCGGATTTACACCACGTCACCTTGGCCACAAGAGCTTCGCGACTTTTAGCCCGCTCGCCCTGCTCGGCAGTGCCTCGTATCCGGTTCTTGTTCATCGGCTCACGGTTTACGCTCCACGCTTCCTCCCCACGATCGGTCGCCCTTCCGCAGTTGCGCTTCACTTCGTTCGCTGTGGCCAGCTCACGGGAGGACTCTCACCTCCAGGAGTGCGCCCGTGCCGGGCGCACTAAAAAACCGCTCCGAGGAGCGGTTTTTCGAAGGCCTGCTCCGGGCCAGTGGCCCGGATGTCCGTCAGAGTTTTTCTTCCAACTCCGGCAGGGCCTTGAACAGGTCAGCCACCAGGCCGTAATCGGCAACCTGGAAGATAGGGGCTTCTTCGTCCTTGTTGATGGCGACGATCACCTTACTGTCCTTCATACCGGCAAGGTGCTGAATGGCGCCTGAAATACCGACGGCGATATACAGGTCCGGGGCGACGATCTTGCCGGTCTGGCCCACCTGCATATCGTTGGGCACGAAGCCGGAATCCACCGCGGCGCGGGAAGCACCGACGGCCGCACCCAGCTTGTCGGCGATGCGATTGAGCATCTCGAAGTTCTCGCCGTTCTGCATGCCCCGGCCGCCGGAGATAACGATTTTGGCGGCGGTGAGGTCGGGGCGATCGGACTCGGCCAGCTCTTCGCCGACAAATTCCGATTTTTCGCTTTTATGGACCACGTCGAGATTCTCGATGCTTCCGGAGCCGCCTTCCGCTTCGGCTTCGTCGAACGAAGTGCCGCGCACGGTGATCACCTTGATACTGTCGCTGCTCTGTACGGTGGCAATGACGTTGCCGGCGTAGATGGGGCGCTTGAAGGTGTCCTCGGACTCCACGGAACTGATATCGGAAATGGCCTGGACGTCCAGGAGGGCCGCAACCCTGGGCATGATGTTCTTGCCCCCTGTGGTGGCGGAGGCCAGGATGTGGGAATAACCCTTGCCGACCTCGGCGATCAGGGGCGCAATATTCTCCGCCAGGTTGTGCTCGTAGGCCTCGTTGTCGGCCACCAGCACCTTATTGACGCCGGCCACCTTGGCGGCCGCCTCGGCGGCCGCGCCACAGTCCTTGCCGGCAACCAGAATATCGATATCACCGCCAATGGCCTGGGCGGCAGTCACTGTGTGCAGGGCTGACGCGTTCAGCTCCGTATTGCTGTGCTCGGCAACTACCAAAATGCTCATCAGATCACCTTCGCTTCGTTTTTCAGTTTGTCGACCAGTTCGTCCACGGATTCCACAATGATGCCGGCTTGCCGCTCCGGTGGTGGCTCAACCTTGAGAGTCTTGACGCGGGGGCTGACATCCACACCCAGCTCGTCGGGCGAAGTCGTATCCAGCTGTTTTTTCTTCGCCTTCATGATATTGGGCAGGGAGGCGTAGCGGGGTTCATTGAGACGCAGGTCCGTGGTGACCACCGCGGGCAGTTTCAGGGTGACAGTTTGCAGGCCGCCATCGATTTCGCGGGTAACCTTGACAGAGCCGTCCTCGACGTCGACCACGGAAGCGAAGGTGCCCTGGGGCAGGTCGGCCAAAGCAGCCAGCATCTGGCCAGTCTGGTTGTTGTCGCCATCGATGGCCTGCTTGCCAAGGATAACCATATCGGGAGACTCGTTGTCATAGACGGCCTTGAGGCACTTGGCCACGGCCAGAGGCTCCAGATTGTCATCGCTCTTGACCAGGATGCCGCGATCCGCGCCCAGCGCCATGGCGGCGCGAATCTGTTCCTGGGCCTGCTGCGGCCCGATGGTGACTGCCACCACTTCGGAGGCGATACCCTTTTCCTTCAGGCGCACCGCTTCTTCCACGGCAATTTCGCAAAAAGGGTTGATGGCCATCTTGACGTTTGCCAGATCCACGGCAGTGCCGTCGGACTTGGGGCGAACCTTCACGTTGTAATCAACCACACGTTTAACGGCTACAAGTATCTTCATGAATTAACCCTAGCTTCTTGGAAAGTTATGACCTTTTTGGCCGGCGGCCTAAATGAACCTGAACCCGCACCGCCGCTCCTGCGTGCACGGCACAGACTTCGGAAAGGGCACGTCCAGTACATCCATGGGCGGGGCTTCTGCTCCCGGACACCTGTCGACCCTGGCACCCCGTAAATTGCCAATAAAGCCCGCCGAGGATGCCTTAACAAAGCCGAGCACTTTAAGATTTTAGTCCCTCCCTTGTCAACTTGGCCGCCTTTCAGCCCCCGAGACAACACCGGTCACCCGAACCCGTTTTCGAGACGGTGTGCCCGGGTTCTCGACCCTGGGACTCACATCCTAAAAATCAGGCCACCAATAGCCCGAAATACCGTTTGTACAGAAAATAGGCACGCTCATCGGATACTAGCGTGCGCAGTTAGGCATTTTTTCTTAAAAATGATTGAATATATTTCTGTAAGGTGCTAAAAATAAATAAGAATAACCAAACACCGGCAGTGCCAAGTCGGTAATACAACGCCTCTCCGCAGCGTCGGCCCAGGCCGGAAAACATAAGCGGACAAAGAGCAAAGAGGGTGCAAGCGATGATTTTTACGGCCGACGACCTGCGAGAATTCGTGGTAAAGCCCACGCTGAAGTACCTGGACGAATGGAGTGAGGCGGCGGAAAACCTGTTGGTGGGTACCGCCGTCCAGGAATCGGGCCTCGGTTTCAGCCTCAGGGAAGGTCGCCGGGTTGGCCTCTACCACATCTCCCCCGCCGCCCACCGGGCAATCTGGGATCGCTATCTGGTGCAGTTCCCGACCCTGGCCAGCCGGGTCCGGGGAATGGCGGGACAGCACACCTTCCTGGAGAACCCCCACGGCGAACTGCTCACCAACTTCAAGTACGCTACCGCCATTGCCTGGTATATCTATAAGCGTACAGGCGACTATTTGCCCGCCGCCGATGACATTCAGGGGCTGGCCAGGTTCTGGCACCGCCATTTCCACAGCCGCCCGTCCGGCAAGACCGCCGAGTTCGTAAGAAACTACCGCGACCTCGCCCTGCCCCGCAAGTCCCTGGTCGCCTGACCGGACGCGACAACAGGCCTACCGGCTCGTTTATGGCCGGTGGATATTGACCACGTTGATACGGTCTTCGCGCTCACCTGAACGGTGAATGCGCAGATTATCAAAATCAAAGAGTTGCACGTCCGCAAGCTGACTGGGATTGACGTTCCGGATCGCGGCGAAAATGGTTTCCAGCCGGCCCGGATGCAGCTTTTCCCAGCCCTGCAACATATCCTTGATCACCTGCCGTTGGAGGTTGTCCTGGGAACCGCAGAGGTTGCAGGGAATAATGGGAAATGACTTGAGTTGCGCATAGGCGGCCAGGTCCTCTTCCTTGCAGTAAGCCAGCGGTCGAATGACAACGTTGCGCCTGTCATCGCTCAGGAGTTTGGGGGGCATCGCCTTCAGCTTGCCGCCATAGAACATATTGAGAAACAGCGTCTCGATAATGTCGTCCCGGTGATGTCCCAGGGCGATCTTGGTGGCCCCGATCTCCTCGGCGAAGCCGTAGAGTGTGCCGCGTCGCAACCGCGAGCACAGGCCGCAGTAGGTTTTGTTTTCGGGGATGCGCTCGGTGACGATGCTGTAGGTGTCTTTTTCCAGAATATGGAAAGGCACGCCCAGTTGTTCGAGATATTCCGGAAGAACATGTTCGGGAAAGCCCGGTTGCTTCTGATCCAGGTTGACGGCAACCAGCTCGAAGGTGACGGGCGCCGTCCTCTGCAGATTGAGAAGGATATCGAGCATCCCGTAGGAATCCTTGCCGCCGGAGAGACAGACCATGACCTTGTCGCCGTCCTCGATCATGTTGTAGTCGGCAATGGCCCTGCCCGCTTCCCGCCGCAGGCGCTTCTGCAACTTGTTGAGTTCCAGCTTGGTTTTTCGATGGTCGGCTTGCATGGCTTATGGTGGTCGATGATGCAAAGCCGGCATTGTAAGGCAAAGCACCCATGATTTCCTACGGCCCGTCGGCAATGCGTAGACCGCCGATAAAGGCGCTTCCCGCCAGGGGATGAAAATCAACCGCACTTCAGGGCATATTCAGGCGCAGGTCCTGGCGATACTGGATCGCTCCCTGAAAGCCCAGAAGATAAAGTGCCTTCATGTCCGAGGCGTAGTGGGCAAAGAGCCTGATAAGACCCTTGTCGTCCCCGGCAAAGTCACTGCGATAGACCTGGAAGAGGCGCGAGGCCTTTAGCTGGCCCTGGTCGTAGTGAACTCCCTTGTCGCCGTTGACGAAGGCGCGGCCGGCGGCCTTGAGCTGGCTTGCCACCGTGGCGCCCGTATAGGCGGACGGCTGCATGTTGGGACAGTCGAGGGTGGCACAGTTGAGTCCAAAAAGAACCCGGTGGTCGCGCCAGATGGGCCGCAGGATGCGATGTTCAATATCGTCCAGGGAGAGTCGTTCCCCCGCGACTTCGATGCGTTTTTTCTGCCACAGGGATAAGGGCAGCGCCGACTTGCCAATATCGCCCTTCCCGACCGGCATACGCTCCACCACCGCTTGTACGGACACCGCATTGTAGAGGTTCATCCAGTAGGCCAGCTGCTCATTCCGGCGAAACTCCCTGGGGTCGCGGGCAGCGAGATAAGCGATGTAATCGTCGAGCCGTGCCCGGTCCCGGGCATCCATTGCGTCATAGCGAAAGCGATTGACCCCCGATGCGTTTCCCGCCACTACATAGTTTTCGAGCAATGCATCCCAGGCGCCATGATCGATTCGCCGGTAATTGCTTTCGTCGCTACGATCCCAATACCCCCAATAATCCTGACCGGGAGCCGCATGCAGGATCTGCCCAAAAACAAGGATAAGAATAGCGCCCAGAACAAAGTTCGGTAATGGTGTTTTCATGGTTGTCGCCGGTTGTCCGCCATTGGATATCTCTTTGTTAACACGTCGCCCCCTGGCATACAATTGCAGGTTTTCTGGCTGCGAATGGGGTAGCAATGGAAACCTTGAGTGCATCACAAATCGCGCAAATCGATCAGAAACATATCTGGCATCCCTATTCATCCCTGACCGATCCCATTCCGGCCTATCAGGTGGATCGCGCGGAGGGCGTGAGGCTTTACCTCAACGATGGCCGGTCGCTGATCGACGGCATGTCCTCCTGGTGGTGTGCCATCCACGGCTACAATCATCCGCAACTCAATGAGGCCGCCCGCACACAGCTTGGCAAAATGGCTCACGTCATGTTTGGCGGCATCACCCACGAGCCGGCCGCCAGGCTGGCCAGTCAGCTGGTGGAACTGACACCAGCCGGTCTCGACAAGGTGTTCCTCAGTGACTCCGGATCCGTAAGCGTCGAAGTGGCCATGAAAATGGCCGTCCAGTTCTGGCAATCCCAGGGCCGCGGGGAAAAACACCGGTTTCTCGCCCTGCGCAACGGCTACCACGGCGATACCTTCGGCACCATGTCGGTCTGCGATCCGGTCACCGGTATGCACCATCTGTTCAGTGACGTCTTGAGCAGGCAACTGTTCGCACCCGCCCCCGCCTGCCCTTTCGATGCCCCCTGCCGGGAAGAGGATATAGCGGAATTCCGTCACCTGATCGAGACACACCACAACGAACTGGCGGCGGTTATCCTCGAGCCGGTCACCCAGGGCGCTGGCGGCATGCGCTTTTATTCCCCGGAATATCTCAAACGTGTGCGCGAACTCTGTGACCGGCACGATGTCCTGTTAATTACCGACGAGATCGCCACGGGCTTCGGCAGAACAGGCAAGCTCTTTGCTTGCGAATGGGCGGAGGTCACCCCGGATATCCTTTGCCTGGGCAAGGCCCTGACTGGCGGTTACCTCACCCTGGCGGCAACCCTCTGTACCGAAAAGGTCAGCAACGGCATCTGTCTGGGAGAAGCCGGCGTGTTCATGCACGGCCCCACGTTTATGGGCAACCCCCTGGCATGCGCCGTGGCCAATGCCAGCATCCGTTTGCTCCTGGACAGCGACTGGCATCGACAGGTCTGTCGTATCGAGAAAGGCCTGGCCGAACACCTGGCACCAGCCCGGAAGCTCGCGGGTACCAGGGACGTACGGGTCCTGGGTGCCATCGGCGTCGTGGAACTGCACGAACCGGTGGATTTGGGCACCATACAGAGGCACTTCGTGGATGCGGGCATCTGGGTTCGCCCCTTCGGCAAACTTGTCTACCTGATGCCGCCCTACGTGATTTCCGACGCCGAACTGGAACAACTGTGCAGTGCCATGTTGGGCGTACTGGCCAGGAACACCTGACCATGGCCGCCACCCGGCTTTTTGTTTACGGCACTTTGCGCAACATTGCGGGCCGTAACGGGAGCGCAGAACCCGAGCAGGCGGCCCGGATACGCGCCCAACTTCAGCGCAATGGACAATGGCTGGGCAGGGGTTACTGTCGCGGGCGTCTTTACCGCGTGGGTTGGTACCCGGCGCTGGTGCCCTCCCCCCTCGCCACGGACCAGGTCAGGGGCGAGGTTTTCCGGTTGCTGCGCCCGCAAAGCCTGTTGGCGATACTGGATAAGTACGAGGGTTTTATTGAACGGGCGCCATCGTCATCGCACTACCTGCGGGAAAGAGCCACCGTGACAATGGACGACGGCCACGTCCTTACCGCCTGGGTCTATCGCTACAATCGCCCGACGGCAAGTCTGGAGCGCATCGAGTCGGGGGATTTTTTAGCCCCTTAAATCAGAGAGCTGATACCAACCGCTTTTTTAAGTTGGTCCAGGAAGGGAGCGCTGTGAGCCCTGGCTTTTTCCGCGCCTTGGCGCAGTATTGACTCGATGTGACCGGGGTCTTCCAACAGCGATTCGTACCGGGCACGGGCCTCGCTCAATTCCTCATTGACCAATTCGAAAAGCTGTTTTTTCGCTTCGCCCCAGGCAATCCCTTCCAGGAACTGCCGGCGCATCTCCTCGGTCTGGGCCGGCGTCGCAAAGGCCCGCCAGATCTGGAATACGGGCGACGTGTCCGGGTCCTTGGGCTCACCGGGCTCCAGCAGGTTGGTCTTGATCTTGTTGATATGTTTCCTGAGTTTCTTCTCGGGCAAAAACAGGGGAATGGTGTTGCCGTAGCTCTTGCTCATCTTGCGACCGTCCAGCCCCTGCAGGACGGCGACATTATCGTCGACAACCGCCTCGGGCATCCGGAAATGATCGCCGAAAAGATGGTTGAAACGTTGCGCCATGTCCCGGGCCATTTCCAGGTGTTGAATCTGGTCGCGGCCCACGGGCACCCTGGTGGCATTGAACATAAGAATATCGGCAGCCATCAACACCGGATAACTGAACAGCCCCATGGTGATGCCCCTGTCCGGATCTTCCCCCTCGTCGAGATTTTTCTGGACCGCATCCTTATAGGCATGGGCACGATTCATCAACCCCTTGGCGGCGACACAGGACAGCAACCAGGCGAGTTGGGGAATTTCCGGAACATCCGATTGCCGATAAAACACCACATTGTCCACATCCAGCCCCAGAGCCAGCCAGGTGGCGGCAATTTCCCGGGTGGAACGCCTGACCTGTTCAGGGTCCTGGCACTTGATGAGCGCGTGGAGATCGGCCAGGAAATAATAAGATCGATATCCGGTATTGCGGCTGCTCGCCACCGCCGGACGGATTGCCCCCACGTAGTTGCCCAGGTGAGGTGTACCGGTGGTGGTAATCCCGGTGAGGTAGGTTTCCCGGTTAGACGCCTGACCCTGTGCCATGTTAAATCCCAGCCTGCTCTTGAAAAAACGCGGATTTTACCGGAAACGAAATCAGAGTGAAGTCTCGTCGATAACCGGTGCGCTGGTCAGTGCAAAAAACCGGGACAGCACCCGCCACAGGTAACAGGCGTCGTCGACACCGGCCAGTTCGCGCACGGAATGCATGGCGAAAGTGGGCACTCCCACGTCAATGGTCGGCACCCCCACCTCGGCGGCGGTGATAGGGCCGATAGTGCTGCCACAGGCCATATCGGTGCGGGTCACGAAGCGCTGCACGGGCACATCCACCTCTTTTGCCAGGTGCTGAAAAAGGGAAGAGGTGACACTGTTGGTGGCGTAGCGCTGGCGCGCATTGATCTTGACCACGGGGCCACCGTTGAGCAGCGGACCGTGATTATCGTCGTGCTTGGCCGGATAATTGGGGTGTATGCCATGAGCATTGTCGGCCGAGATCAAAAGGGACCGGCTAATGGCGCGAGCCCGTTCAGCGGCGTCGGGAATCAGTCGCTCCAGAACCGATGACAGCATGGGACCCTGAGCGCCGTTTGCCGAGGCGCTGCCCACCTCCTCGTGATCATTGCAGACCAGCATACAGGTTTGCTGCGGATCGCTGTTGACCAGCGCCTCCAGCCCGACAAAACAACTGAGCAGGTTATCTATTCTCGCCGAGGCGATAAAATCCTCGTACACGCCCACAAGAGCCGGCTTCTGAACATCGTAGCAATAGAGGTCGTAATCGAGAATTTCCAGTTCACTGCCTGCCTGGGCGAAAAAGCGTTTGGCGAGAACGTCCCGGAAGGTCCGGCAACGATCCTCCCGCGCCTGGAAAATAATCGGAGGAATATCCGTCTGTGGGTTCACGGAGCGGTTTTCGTTGGCCTGCCGATCAAGATGAATGGCCAGGCTGGGAATCACCGCGACCGGTGTCTCGAAATCCACCAGCGACTGTTTGAGCGTATCCCCTTCCCGGTACACAACCCGCCCGGCGATGGACAGGTCCCGGTCGAACCAGGGGTTGAGCAACGCGCCACCGTAAACCTCCACACCCAGTTTGAAATACTCCCGGGTATTAATGTCCGGCGCAGGCTTGACCATCAGGCAGGGGCTGTCCGTGTGGGCACCGACCATGCGAATACCCTTATCCAATACCGGTTCCGTACCCTTGGTAAAGGCAACTATCGAGGAGCCGTTGCGAACGGTGTAATACCTGCCGCCGGCATCGAGCTGCCAGTGGTCGTGCTCGGATAGATACTCGAACCCGGCAGCTTCCAGGGCCGACGCCATCATGGAAACAGCATGAAAAGGAGTGGGCGACCGCCCCAGAAAGCATAACAGGCGTTCGTTGAACGCATCGCGCTCGGGATTGCGGGTGGTATCCAGTGGGTAATGGCTCGCCATAATTCGCGCTCTTCTCCTTTCTTTGCGACCGACAATCTACCGGACATTATGGCACAACCGGCAAGTCTTCCTCAGTGGACCCCCGCCATTAGAACGATTATCAGGACCCCGCCCAGGGCCAGACGATACCAGACGAAGGGCATCATCCCGACTTTATTGACGAAGCGCAGGAAGGTGTGGATACAGGCGTAGGCTGTCAGTGCGGCGATGCCGATGGCCAGACTGATTTCCAACCAGGGAGCGGACGGCGCCTGGAACAGTTTGACGGTCTTATAGGCGCCGCTCAGGAATATCACGGGTATGGACAGCAAAAAAGAGAACCGGGCCGATGTCACCCGATCGAAGCCCAGCGCCAGCGCCGCTGTCATGGTAATGCCCGAACGCGATGTACCGGGAATCAACGCCAGAGCCTGGGCGCAGCCAACCAGCAGCGCCTCGCGCCACCCCAGATCGCTCATCACCCGGATCCGCCGGCCCCGTCGATCGGCAATCCCCAGGACGATCCCAAACCCGATGGTCGTGCCGGCGATAACAGCCACGGAACGCAGGTTTCTTTCGATAAAACCGTCGAATATCAGCCCCGCCAATCCCGCCGGGATTGTCGCCAGTATCAGGTACCAGCCAAGGCGGCTCTCCGGGGTCGACTCTCCGCCGGCGACATGGGAAAACCAGGCATAGACAAGCTCGCGCAGTTCCAGACGAAAATACCAGACCACGGCCATCAGGGTACCGACGTGCACGGCCACATCGAAAGCCAGCCCCTGGTCCGGCCAGCCCAGCAGGGCCGAGGGAAGAATCAGGTGGGCGGAGCTGGAGATGGGCAGAAATTCGGTCAACCCCTGAATCAGCGCCAGGACAACGACCTGAAATAATGACATGGGCATTCCTCAGCGAAGACTCACTGTTCAGCGGCGACGGACTCGTTCACGTTTTTTCCAGGCAACCTCGCTTCTCAAGTAGGCGAGCTCGACATCAGACACCGGTCGCGCCTGTCCGGCGGTGAATCGCGGGAGGGCTACGTCAAGGAGTGACATGGCGTCCGGTTCCAGATCTGCCACCAGGCGACCCGGTGAGAAATCTACCGCATCGGGAGCCAGCCAGCCACTGCCGACTCCCAGGTCCGGTTTTCTCGGCGAGGCACCGGCAATCCGGGCGGGCTCATCCACGCGATCAGGAATCAGAGTTGAGGCTCGACCATGCCGGAACTCATAGAGCCCCCAGTACCACTCGCCCATCCTCGCATCGAGCGCCGGCATTACCCTGCCGTTTCCGCCCAAGTGATCCCGGGCCCCTTTGTGTGCCATGACTTCCAGGGTGGATACAGGAATTACCGGGATACCCGCGCCATAAGCCAGTCCCTGGACCACACCGAAGCCGATTCGCAGTCCCGTAAAGGATCCGGGCCCACAGGTGAAGGCGATGGCGTCGAGTTGATCGACATTAAGGCCGGTCTGTCGCAACAGCTTGTCAATCATCGGCAACAGACGCCGGGCATGTTCTCGGGGAAGATCGATGTGCTCTTCGAAAATTCGCTGTTCGTACGCCAGGGCGACGGAGCAGGAACCGGTCGAGGTATCGAGGGCGAGAATTGCGGCCATAAAATCATCCGAATAAAAAAATCCCCTGCAAAGGCAGGGGATTTTATCTCGAAAAGCAGAAAACGAGAAAGGTTCAGAGCATTAAGCGTTCTGAGCCTTCTTGGGCGGACGTCCACGGCGCTTGGTGGTTTTCCGCGCCGCGCTCGTGGCCGATGCCGGCTTTTTAGCCGCGGTCCTGGCCGGTGCCGCCTTTGATTTGGTGGCGGGCCTTCCCGGCTTGGCCGCGCGTTTTGCCGGAGATTTGCGTGCGGTCTTTTTGGCCGGGCTCTTTTTGGTCGCGTCCTTCTCTATGGCACGGGCTTCCTTTTTTGCCTTGCGCTCGGCAGCTTTGACTTTTTCAGCCGCCTTTTTCTTTTCCTGACGGATCTTCCTGTTATCGGCTACGCGACGTTGCTTGAGCCAACGCTGCTCGAAGCGCTGAAGAGCGGTCTTGAGATCGGACCCCGCTTTTTCCTGAAGTCGTTTTTCGACTTCTTCAATCTTGGCCGATGCCTTCTGTTCAGCGTCCTGGACCTTGGCCAGGGTTTTCTGGACCCTGAGTTCGATCTTCGCCTTGCGCAATTCGTCGCGCAACTGACCGGCCTCCGTGTTGAGCTTCTTGACGTTGTCACGAGCTTTCACCAACGCCGCCGTGCTCGCCTTGGTCGCTTTTTGTTGGGAGCGGGCACGAGCCTGCTTGACCTTGTCCCGGGCCGCGGTCAGCTTCCTGGAAACGCCCTCGAGTTGTTTTTCGGCGCGTTCGACCTTGCGCTCAGCCTGTATCACAGGAGAAGGCGCCGCGGGCCTGCGGGGAGTGCTCTTCGCTCTGCTCGGGCTTTTTGCTTTTCTCGTCGCTGTTTTTTTTGCAGCTTTGGCCATAGCTTTTCTCCTGGTTTCGATAAGTGGAATTCGACAGCCATAGTAACGATGTTGATTTTATTCAATTAATAACTTGGATTCAAAGAAAAAGAAAGAAAAAACAGTAAAAAGATGCGAATTTTTCCCATTTTTCCACCAACAAAACACATTTACTCATTTTTTAGGAGAAAACGTCGCGGTTTCTTTCCGATAGGAGGCATCCCTCGCAACCACCAATCTCGCTTGCTGGCACTGTCAACGACTGGGTTTTTTTATCAAGACAAATCAAAAAAAATGCCAGAAAAGCTCTGCCGCCCCCGCCTCGTTTCAAACAAATTCGGCGAGGATTGCATCGAAGCCAGCGCCAAACGTCTATTACAAGATAAGTGTCGGGCGTTCGAGGACCGGGGATCTCCCCTTAACCAACTGCGCCGAATTGCAGCCAAAACCGTTCGATGCCGGCGCAAAGGCGTCTTTGCGATCCGCTGATTAGAAGAAGCGATGAGGATGACGCGGCTGCCAAAGCCAACCGCGCCGTGAAAGGCGGGAAATTTAAGCCAGGGCCTGGACCAGACGTTCACGCACAGATTCCAGCGAACCTATGCCATCAACACGCTTATATTCGGGTGCATCGGACGGGTGTTCTTCAGCCAGCTTCTTGTAAAAATCAACAAGCGGCTCGGTCTGCTGATGATAGACATTCAGACGATTTCTCACGGTTTCCTCGCGATCGTCGTCGCGCTGAACCAGGGGTTCACCGGTGACATCGTCGAGAAGATCCCGCTTGGGACGGTTGTGCTCCAGATGGTAAACGCGACCGGACGCTTCGTGCACCCGGCGTCCGCTCAGGCGAGAGACGATTTCCTCGTCATCAACATAGATTTCGATTACCTTGTCGATAGCGATATTCGCCTCCAGCAGGGCCTGCGCCTGTGGAATGGTGCGCGGAAAGCCATCAAAGAGAAAACCGTTGGCGCAGTCAGCCTGGCTAATGCGTTCCTTGACCAGGCCGATAATGACATCATCGGGAACCAGCTCGCCGGCGGCCATCAGGCTTTCGGCCTTCCTGCCCAGTTCGGTCCCGGCTTTTACGGCAGCACGCAGCATGTCGCCGGTGGATATCTGGGGAATATCGAGTGTCTCGGTAATGAATTGGGCCTGGGTCCCTTTACCGGCCCCCGGCGGGCCAAGCAAAATAATTTTCATTAAGGCATCTCTCCCTATGGAGTTTTTCGGGCGGCGCAACCTTACACTGAAACAAATGTCGTCACAAGGCCCGTGGTTGGGCGAAACGGTCAGGACTGCTTCCCAACCAAGAAAAGCGGAGAATGAGCCGGTTGTTGTTTTATTGTGAGGCGTGTTGTTTGTCAGCGCTATTCCGCTGACTTGGCGCGCCGCCAATAGTCCTCCCGGGTTTCGGGGTCAAGATTTTCCATTTCCCGCCCGTCCTGCTCGAGAAATGACTCCATGTCCCGATAACGTCGCTCGAATTTGGAAGTTGCCCGTCTCAGGGTAGCTTCCGCATCCAGCCCCAGGTGTCTGGCCATGTTGACGCAGGCGAAAAGTAAATCTCCCATTTCTTCGGCAAGCTTCCCTCTGTCCGGCCCGGCCATTTCGATTTCCAGTTCTTCCATTTCCTCCCGGATCTTATCGATGACAGCGCCGGCTTGCTGCCAATCGAAACCGTGTTTTGCGGCCCGTTTCTGAACTTTTTGTGCCCGGCTGAGTGCTGGCAGGGCGACGGGAATGTCCGCCAGGTGACCCGTCATGCCCTTTCCGGTTCTCTCCCTGCGTTTGATATCCTCCCAGGTTTCCTTAATACGCGTTTCATCGGCACCAGTACCGTCCGGCCGGGTACTGCCGAGCGTTCCATCCGGAAAGACGTGGGGATGGCGGCTAATCAGTTTGCCGACAATACCATCGACCACTGACGGGAAATCAAAGTGCCCCTCTTCTTCGGCAAGGCGTGCGTAAAAAACCACTTGAAAGAGCAGGTCCCCCAGTTCTTCGCCGAGGTGGCCGTAATCGCCCCGCTCAATGGTATCCACGACTTCGTAAACTTCTTCCAGCGTATAGGGAACGATGCTTTGATAGTCCTGGGCACGATCCCAGGGGCAACCGTTTTCGGGTGACCGCAATCTGGCCATCAGGTAAACAAGGTCATCGATGGTATACGGCCTTTTTTTGTTCATTCGCTGATTCTCTCCACATCCACGACGTTGGGAATTTGCCGGATACGGGAAATAAGGACTCTTAACTCATCGACATCGGACACCTCCACCGCAATTCGGGTATCGGTCATGCCGTCCCGGGTTTCACCGGAATAGATGGATTCGATGAACAGGCCGGCGCGATCCACTGTGGTGGTAATGTCGCTGAGCAATCCGGAGCGGTCATAAGCGGCAATACGGAGAAGTACCGAATAAACGTCCCGTGGCACGCCGCCCCAGGAAACCTGAATGATTCTTTCCGGCTGTCTGGATTTGAGCCGCAGCAAGCTCCCGCAATCCTGCCGGTGAATGGTGACCCCTCGTCCGGAAGTGATGAATCCGCTGATTTCCTCACCCGGGACGGGTTTGCAGCACTTGGCGATACGCGTTACCAGGTCGCCGACACCGTAAATATAGAAAGGGGATTTGCCGTAACGGGTGGCCTGGGACTTCTTCCGTTTCATGGGGACATTCGAAGGCTCCCCTTCGAGCTGGACCCGGGCGGCCCGCACTACTTGTTCGATACCGACATCCCCGGCTCCCACGGCGGCAAACAGGCCATCGACGCCCTGCCTGTTGAATTTGGCGGCAATGGCTTCCAGGTCGATGTTCTGGAGTGCCAGTTGGCGAAACTCCCGTTCCACCATGGCCCGCCCGGCGCTGGTGTTTTTTGCCTGATCCTGCTTGCGAAACCACTGCTGGACTTTGGCCCTGGCCCTGGCGGTGCACAGGTACCCCAGACTCGGTGACAGCCAGTCCCGGCTGGGTGATTCCTGTTTGCCGGTGAGAATTTCCACCTGATCCGCTGTCCGCAAACGGGTGTTCAGGGGCACGATACGGCCATTGATCTTGCTGCCGCGGCACCGGTGGCCGATTTCAGTGTGGACGCGATAGGCAAAATCAAGGGGCGTGGCACCCGGTGGCAGGTCCACCACATGGCCTTCCGGCGTAAAGACATAAATGCGATCCGGTGAACTATCCTGCCTGAAAAGTTCCTTGACGTTTTCGGCACCGATTTCATCGTGCCACTCCAGTACCTGGCGCAACCAGGCGATCTTGGATTCATAACCGCGGTTGGCGTCGACACTGTCGGATCCCTTGTACTGCCAGTGGGCGCAGACGCCGTATTCGGCCTCTTCGTGCATTTCGTAGGTGCGTATCTGGATCTCCACGATCCGGTTGCGCGGGCCGATCACCGCCGTGTGGAGCGAGCGATAACCATTTTCCTTGGGGGATGCGATGTAGTCGTCGAACTCATCGGGAATATTGCGCCATTTACTGTGGATAATGCCGAGCAAGGTATAACAATCGGCGACGGAGGGAACCAGGACCCGGACGGCACGGATATCATAGACCTTGGAGAAGCTGATCTCCTTACGGTTCATTTTTCGCCAGATGCTGTAAATATGTTTGGCCCGACCGGTCACATCGCCGGAAATACCGACCCGCTCCAGTTCGTCGCGCAATGTCTTGATAACATTGTCGATGTACTCCTGGCGATCCAGACGCCGTTCCGCCAGCAATTTGGCGATGCGCTTGTACTCAACCGGTTCCAGATAGCGGAAGGCGAGATCTTCCAGTTCCCATTTCAGGTGGCCAATCCCCAGGCGATGGGCCAGGGGAGCATAAACATCGAAAATTTCCCTGGCGACACGGAGCCGCTTGTCCTCGGGGGCGGTTTTCAGTGCCCTGATGGCGCAGGTCCGCTCCGCCAGTTTTATCAGAGCGACCCGCACGTCATCGATGATGGAAACCAGCATTTCCCGAACCTTGGAAGCCTGGCGATCCGCCTCGAACCCGAAAACCTGCTGATCCGAGTCATTGCGCAAGGTGGTGATTACCGCCATACGCAGGACACTCTTTATGAGTGATGAAACCGCATCGCCGAACCGTTGTTCCACCACTGCCAGCGACAAATTGCCCTCTCGCACGGGTCGATAGAGAATCGCGGCCAGCAGACTTTCGTCCGCGACCCCCAGATCGACCAGTATTTCCGCCATCTCAAGCCCGGTCAGGAAGCTGTTGACGCCGGCGCGCCAGACCTTGCCGGTTTCCCTGACCTGCCATTCGACGTTGAGACTGATGCGGCAGGCTTCCCCCAGCGACGACAGCATCTTTTCCGAGAAGGATGCCTTGCGGCCAATTCGCTCGACCCAGCGATCGATGTCGACGTCGTCGTCGGTGCTGATATGGTGGACTTCTCGGATTTTTACCATTTTTTAGTCATTCTCCCGCCCCGGACGTCACTGCGGGTTCATACGGAACTGTAGAGTCCGGAAGACAGGTAGCGGTCGCCCCTGTCGCAGACAATGGCGACGATAACCGCATCGTCGACGGCAGCGGCAATCTTCAGGGATGCGGCAATTGCCCCGCCCGAGGAAATACCGGCGAAAATGCCTTCCTCCCGCGCCAGGGAGCGCATGGTTTCCTCCGCTTCGCCCTGGGAGATATCCATGACCCGGTCCACCCGGGCCTGATCGAAAATTCCCGGCAGGTAGGCCCGGGGCCAGCGCCGAATGCCGGGGATGCACGCGCCTTCCGCCGGTTGCAGCCCGACGATCTCTATCTCCGGGTTTTGCTGCTTGAGGTAGGCGGAAACGCCCATTATTGTTCCGGTGGTCCCCATGGAACTGACAAAATGGGTCAGGGTACCGCGGGTCTGCCGCCAGATTTCCGGACCGGTACCGCGATAGTGGGCAAGGGGGTTGTCGGGGTTATTAAACTGATCGAGGACCCTGCCCCGCCCCTCCTCCTGCATCTTCAGGGCCAGGTCCCGGGCACCCTCCATGCCCTCTTCGGCGCTGACCAGGATGAGTTCGGCGCCGTACGCGGCCATGGCCGCCTTGCGTTCGTCAGTGGCGCTTTCCGGCATAATCAGCACCATCCGGTAGCCCTTGATCGCCGCCGCCATGGCCAGGGCAATACCGGTGTTGCCGCTGGTGGCCTCGATCAGGGTATCGCCGGGACGGATCTCTCCCCGCTTCTCACACTCCCGGATCATGCTGACGGCGGGCCTGTCCTTTACCGATCCCGCCGGGTTATTGCCCTCGAGCTTGGCAAGAACAGTACTGGAAGTCTTGCCGGGCAGTCGCTGCAAGCGAACCAGCGGCGTGTTGCCCACGGTGTCTTCAATGGTCGGAAAATCCATCATCAATTCGGTCCTGGTATCAGGGTGCCATTTTAACGGGACCGGGTGGCGATTGTCCCTTCACCGGCCTGTAACCCCTGAGACCACTTGCGCATAAATCCATAACTCCCCGCTATAGCCGGCTCAGCGGCTGATCACGACAAAAGCCAGCGCCAGGTCAGTCTCGTCGGCAATACTAAGGCAGGCCGACCGGGCGCCCAGCAATGCCAGTCGCCGGGCCCCCTTGTCGTAAAAGCGCAATCCGGGCGCGCCCATATCGTCATTGAAGACCTCGACAGCCTGCCAGGAAATCCGCCCGATGCCGGTACCCAGCGCCTTGCCCGCTGCTTCCTTGGCGGCAAATCGCTTGGCCAGGTGTGCGGCGGGATCGGCAGACCGGAGAAATGCCGGCATTTCCTCGGGCCGAAGAATGCGGCGCGCGAACCGTTCCCCCTTCCTGGACAGTGCCCTATCAATGCGGGCCACTTTCACCAGGTCTGTCCCCACGCCCAGAATCATAGCGTTGACCTCATGTCCGGTCCCTTACCACGGAAGAGATCGCGGCTCGCCAGGGGCTTGTCGCCCAGATAGGGGGTCAGGGCAAGCCGGGTCAGCCGCTTGGCGCTACGCAGCACTGCCAGGCCATCCAGGCGGCCGACGGCGATGGCAAGCAGATGTTCACCGGAAAACGCCGCCCCGTCGTCATCGTTTTCAACGGCGGTAACACCCTCCCCCGGAATCAGGCGGTACCGGCCATCCGCCACTACGGGAGCGCCGGTAAGGCAGTCAATGTCCAGGCGCAGGCCGTAGCCAAGGTCCTCGAGCAGGCTCAACTCGAAGATGCGCAGCATGGGTTCCAGGGCATGGGCCCCGGCCAGGTATTCGAGTGTACGGTCGTAGCGGTCGAACAGGACCTGGTGCGATTCACCTTCGTGCAGAAGCCGCGTGACCAGCTCATTGAGATAGAGACCGACAAAAAGCCTTTCCCCGGCCAGCACCGGCGATGGCCTGGCAATTTCCACGGTGCGCAGGGTTTTCAGGTCGGTTTTCCCCACCCAACTGACGTGCAATCGGGCAAAGGGCCTGACGGGATTGCCCCCCCGGGCATTGCGACTCGCCCGGGCAACTGCGGAAAACCTGCCCGATTCCCGGGCGAACAGCGTGGCCAACAGGCTCGTCTCCCGGTAGGGACGCGTGTGCAGGACATAGGCAATATCGCGATTCTGGGCAGCCACGGCTGGCATAGCCTCAATCCAGGTAGCCCAGGCTTTTGAGGGCTCGTTCATCGTCCGACCAGCCGCCGCGGACCTTCACCCAGAGCTTAAGCATCACCTTCGATTCGAACAGTTTTTCCATATCCAGCCTGGCCTGCTGGCCTATCTTTTTCAGCCGGTCGCCACGGGTACCGATGAGGATTCTTTTCTGGCCCTCACGTTCCACAAGGATGAGCGCACCGATGTGAATTACCCGCTCTTCACGCTTGAACTCCTCGATCTCGACCGTTACCTCGTAGGGCACTTCCGCACCCAATTGCCGGGTGATTTTCTCCCGGACGATTTCCGCGGCCAGAAAGCGCTCGCTGCGGTCGGTAACCTGATCGTCGGGAAAGAAATGGACACTTTCCGGGAGGTGCGCGCCGATCATGGTTTCCAGCTTGTCCAGATTGGTGCTGTGCAGGGCGGACAGGGGAATGATCTCCGCTCCCGGAACGAGCCCCGCCAGTTTCTCGAGATGCGGCAGGAGCGAATTCTTGTCGGCAAGCCGGTCAACCTTGTTGATGGCGATGATCACGGGCAAACCACTGGCGACCACCTTGTCGGCAACGGCTTCATCGGCAGTGGTCCAGCGATCCCGGTCAACCACGAAAACGATGACATCCACGTCGCGGATGGCACTGTCGGCCGCCCTGTTCATGGCCCTGTTGATGGCCTTGGGCTGATTGAGATGGAGCCCGGGGGTATCCACATAGACAAGTTGGCGAGGCCCCTTGGTATTGATGCCCAGCACATTGTGCCGGGTGGTCTGGGGTTTGCGGGAGGTGATGCTCAGCTTGAAGCCGAGCAGGTGGTTGAGCAACGTCGATTTGCCCACATTGGGCCTGCCCACGATGCCCACATAGCCGCAAAACGTCCTGGTGTCGTCACTCATCAGACTTGTCCTGGAGAATCTTCAGGGCCAGCTCCGCGGCCATTTTTTCCGCTTTCTTGCGGCTCGATGCTTTACCCCTGGCCGGCTCTCCGATACCGGGGACCTGGCAGGCAACAGTGAACACCTGGTTGTGGGGGTCGCCTTCAGTGGCAACCACCTCATAAAGCGGAAGCGCCATACCCCGCCCCTGGAGATGTTCCTGGAGGCGGGTTTTGGCGTCCTTGTTGCCGGCATCCAGGGGGGAATCCAAAAGCATACCGAACCAGTCGATGATCCGTTCCCGACAGACATCCAGGCCGGACTCAAGGAATATGGCGCCGACAATGGCTTCCAGGGCGTCCGAGAGTGTCGATGACCGACGGTGCCCACCACTCTTCATTTCCCCGCCGCCCAGAATAAGGCAGTGACCGATTTCCAGGTGACGGGCAACCTCGGCCAGGGTCGAGCCTTTTACCAGCGAGGCACGCAGACGGGTCAATTCGCCCTCGCTGGCCTCGGGGTATTCCCGGAAAAGGTAATCGGCGATTACCACGCTCAGGACGGCGTCCCCAAGGAACTCCAGCCTTTCATTATTGGTATCGCCGACACTGCGATGGGTCAGCGCCTGCTTAAGCAACCCGGTATCGTGAAAATGGTAGCCCAGACGCTCCGAGAGACGGCGAAGAGATGTTTCCACCATCAATACTGGGAGGAGTTGAAGTGGTTCTTAAACTCAACCACGACATCGATATTGGCAAGGAAATCGACCCGTTTTTCGTAATCCACCTTGACCAGCGTATGGGTCCGTTCCCGCTCGATTCCAATATCTCGCATATCAATATCGCGGACGTTATTAACCACGAAATAGTTGGCCAGCTTGCGGCGAATCTGGCCATCGCTCATTTCGTGGACTTTTTCGTCCGCGAGAGAATCCAGGGCGCTGCTGACAAAGTAATTATCGATGTATAGGGGTCCCAGACGGAATGCCGCCAAAAGCACAAATCCCCCGATCGCCAGGATGGCCAGCAACCCCAGGGAGGAAATACCGCGCTGTGAATGTTTTTTCATGGTCGTCTCCGGTGTGAGCACTAGCGGATTTCGCCGACCCGGCTGAAACTGGGCAAGCTCAAAAAATCATCCCAGTGCATCCAGACGGCGAAAGCTCTGCCGACAATCCTGTCTTCGGGGACGGGGCCCCAGACGCGGCTGTCTCGGCTATTATCCCTATTATCGCCCATCATGAAATAGTGGCCTTCCGGTACCACTGTTGAGTAGTGCTTGCCCAGTCGGCTGGCAAACCGGTGGACACGGATAAGATGCTCCGTGCCCGCCAGGTTTTCCTCGAGAATCCGGAAACCGTATTCGGCCGCCTGCGAATTATCCGCCGGCGACGTGGGAACCGGCTTCCCGTTAATGTAGAGCTGGTTGTCGCGCAGGACAATATGGTCGCCGGGCAGGCCGATCACGCGCTTAATGAAGTATCGATCGTCATTGGGTGGGAAAAACACCATCACGTCGCCCCGCTCGGGCTCGCCCAGATCCATGATCTTGGTGCGTGTCACCGGCAGCCGCAGGCCGTAGGCGAACTTGTTGACCAGGATAAAGTCACCGGTCTTGAGCGTGGGCACCATGGAACCGGAGGGAATCTGGAACGGCTCCACAATAAAGGAGCGGAGAACAAGCACCACGAGCAACACCGGGAAAAAGGGTGCCGTGTACTCCACATAGAACGGGGGCGGCCGCTCGCCCCGACGCTTGCGCAAAACCAGTTTTTCGAGAACCCACATGACCCCGGAGACAAACGTCAGGATCACCAGGATCAGGGGGAAATTAATATCCATCAATACGCATCCGGTCTAGTTATCCATTTTCAGCACAGCGAGAAACGCTTCCTGTGGAATTTCCACGTTTCCCACCTGTTTCATCCTTTTTTTGCCGGCCTTTTGCTTTTCCAGCAATTTCTTCTTTCGCGATACGTCGCCGCCGTAGCACTTGGCCGTGACATTTTTGCGCAGCGCCTTGACCGTGCTTCTCGCCACCACATGACCACCGATGGCCGCCTGTATGGCGACATCGAACATTTGCCGGGGAATGAGTTCTTTCATCTTGTCTGCGAGGACGCGTCCCTTGCTCTGGGCCAGGTCCCGGTGAACGATCAGCGCCAGCGCGTCCACTTTATCACCATTGATCAAAACGTCCAGCCGCACAAGCGGGGCCGCCTGAAAGCGCACGAAACTGTAGTCCAGGCTCGCAAAGCCGCGGCTAACGGATTTCAGGCGATCGAAAAAGTCCATCACCACTTCACTCATGGGCATCTGGTAGACCAGGGAAACCTGGCCACCAACAAACTGCATATCCTTCTGGTGGCCACGCTTCTCGGCACACAAGGTGATGACATTGCCCACATAATCCCTGGGCACGAGGATATTGGCTTCGCAGACGGGCTCACGCATCTCCTCGATATTGACGTTTTCCGGCAGGCTCGAGGGGTTGGACACGTAGATGGTCTCGCCGTCGGTCTTCAGCACCTCGTAAACCACGGTGGGTGCCGTGGTGATCAGATCGAGATCGTACTCCCGCTCCAGCCTCTCCTGGATGATTTCCATGTGCAGCATGCCCAGGAAGCCGCATCGGAAGCCAAAGCCCAGCGCATCGGAACTTTCCGGCTCGTAGAAAAGCGAGGCATCGTTGAGCGTCAACTTGGCCAGCGCGTCGCGAAAATCCTCGAAGTCGTCGGCGCTGACCGGAAACATCCCGGCGTAAACCTGGGGTTTGACCTTCTGGAAACCGGGCAGCGCGGGCACATCGGGTGTCGAGGCGTGGGTAAACGTGTCCCCCACGGGCGCGCCGTGAATATCCTTGATACCGGCCACCACGAAGCCCACCTCCCCGGCCCGGAGAATACCGGTATCCACCGGCTTGGGGGAAAACACGCCCAGCTTGTCGACCACCTGGGCTTTTCCGATATTTTTGCTGATGATCTTGTCCTTGACCTTGAGCGTCCCCTCCTTGACCCGGACCAGGGAAACCACGCCCAGGTAATTATCGAACCACGAGTCAATAATGAGGGCCTGGAGGGGAGCATTCACATCACCTATGGGCGGGGGCACCTTCGCCACCAGCTGTTCGAGGATTTCCTCCATGCCCTCGCCGTTCTTGGCGCTGCAATGAACGGCATCATCCGCTTCGAGTCCGATGATGTCCTCGATTTCCGCCTTGACCCGCTCGGGCTCGGCCTGGGGCAGGTCCATTTTGTTAAGTACCGGGATCACTTCCAGGCCCTGGGCAATGGCGGTGTAACAGTTGGCCACGGATTGTGCCTCCACTCCCTGACCTGCATCCACCACCAGGAGAGCGCCCTCGCACGCCGCCAGGGAACGGGAAACCTCGTAGGAGAAATCCACATGCCCCGGGGTATCGATGAAGTTGAGCTGGTACACCTGGCCGTCGCTGGCCTTGTATTCCAGCGTCACGCTCTGCGCCTTGATGGTAATGCCCCGCTCCCGTTCCAGATCCATGGAATCGAGAACCTGCTCGGCCATTTCCCGGTCGCTCAGGCCACCACAGATTTGGATAAAACGGTCGGCGATAGTGGATTTGCCATGATCGATGTGGGCGATAATGGAAAAATTGCGGATGTGCTTAAGGTCTGACACGGCGTGTGGCGTTTCCCCGGGATGACTGGATTTCTGGCGGGGCGAAGTCTAGCGGATTTGCGTTCCGGAAGCCATGGACAGCAAAGGTTATGGCCAACCGGGCCGGAAACGGAACGGGGCGCCTCGCCGCCCCGTTCCGGCCACTGGCTATCTGAGCTCGATGGTGCGGAAGATAAACTGGCCGTTGCGCAGGAACCGTATCAATACCGGCACCTCCCGGGGCAGCTTGTCGAGGACCGCGCGGTAATCACGAAGATCGCCAATTCGCTGGTTACCCAGTTGCACGATCACATCCCCGGGCTGCAGTCCCGCCCGGACCGCGGCGGTTCCCGGATAAACCTCGGAAACCACGACCCCGCCGGGAATACGCAGGCTGGCGCGAGTATCGTCGTCCAGTTCCTCGACGTCCAGGCCCAGGATATCGCCGGTGGGTTGCTGGCCCTGGTCGGCGGCGGCCTGCTTGTCCCTGGGCAGGGCGCCCACTTCAACGTCCAGGGTCCGTTTGCGACCCTCACGGATCACCACCGCTTCTGCCTGCTCCCCCGGCGCCATAAGCCCCACCTGGTGCGGCAGGTCCCCGGATTCGACGATATCCACATCGTTAAACTCGACGATCACGTCGCCGGCCTCGAGACCCGAGTCTTCGGCGGGACTGTCGGGCATCACCTGAGCGACCAGGGCGCCCCGGGGCTTGTCCAGACCCAGGGACAGGGCCAGATCCCGATTGACATCCTGGATATAGACACCCAGCCAGCCGCGCTCCACGTAACCTTTGCCCTTCAACTGGGCCACCACATCGAGGGCGACACTGACGGGGATAGCAAAAGACAGGCCAATCGAGCCCCCGGAGCGGGTATAGATCTGGGAATTGATACCCACCACTTCGCCGTCCATATTGAAAAGCGGTCCTCCGGAATTACCCGGATTGATGGCCACATCGCTCTGGATAAAGGGCACGTAATTCTCGCCCTGGGGCGTGGGGATACTGCGACCTATGGCGCTGACAATGCCTGCACTGGCGGAGTAGTCCAGGCCGAAAGGCGAGCCGATGGCAACCACCCATTCGCCCACGCGCAGGCTGTCCGGGTCGGCAAACCGAACCACCGGCAGGTCGTCGGCATCGATCTTCAACAGGGCGAGGTCGGAGCGGGGATCGGTGCCCACCACCTCCGCGGCGAATTCACGCCGATCGATCAGGCGAACGGTTATCTCGTCGGCATTCTCAATGACATGGTTATTGGTAAGCAGGTAGCCGTCCTTAGAGATAATAAAACCCGAGCCCATGCCCCGGGCTTCCCGCTCGGGCATCTGCCGACGCTCGAAGAAATCCCGGAAAATTTCCGGAATCTCGCCATACGGAAACGGGTTCATGTTGCTGCCGCCCACCTTCTGGACGGTAGTGATCTTGACCACCGCCGGGGAGTTGTGCTCGATCAGGTCGGCAAAATCGGGCAAGCGGGCCTGGGCCAACTGGGAAAAGCAGAACAGGAAAAACAGACAGTACGACAGATATCTCGTCATGGCTAAAAACTCTCTCTCTGGTTGTCTTCCACAATGGAAATGGTCTCGGAGTCGAGCAGGACTGGATGAAAACGGGGGTTCCACCTGGCGCGGCGACTCATCAGGCGCACCAGGCCACCGCCCGATATCAATCCGATGGCGGCGGCGAAAAGCGTCGCACCCTCGCCGGCACCAGCCATGTCTGCCATAACCGTGGCAGCCAGCATGGCCACCAGGGGCAACAGGTAAACGCCGAGAGACCCGTATACCACCACCGACTCGGGGATGCCGATGTTAACTGTCTGGTTGAGCGAGTAACGGCCCGGGCATCGGCCGTCCAGGAGAACCCGAATCCGCGATGGGCTGCCTACAAGTTTACTCAACACCCGCTGACCACAGCCTTTCCGGGCGACACAGGAATCGCAGGTGGATTGCTGAATCGTCTCCACCCAGAGAGCATCCGGCTCGATAGCCACCACGGTTCCTGTTTCTTCAAGCATCGCGGCGACGAAACCCTCAGTGGCCCCTGAAAGTGACAAAACTGGCAACCCGATCGGCCGTGGTGGGCGGTATTTCACCGACGACGGAAACAGCGTACTCCCTGTCGGCTGCCGTCTGCTTCGCGATTTGAGCGATGGTTGCCCCCCGCTGGGCGCGCATCTCCGGGAAATCGGAACCGCCCCGCGGGTCAACAAAAACGGAAAATACCGCCAATCCATCGGTATAAAGCAGCGACTCGATACCGTTGCCGTGACGCCGGTGGTCCACGGCGAAGAAGCCGGGCGGCACCCATGCCAGGTGCCACCGGGCCGGCATGGGAACCTCCTTCCCGGGTTGGCAGTTTACGCCCTCTGCCGGAGGATGTTCTCTGGCTTCAGCCACCAGGCTGTCGGCATCGGGGACCGAAAGAGAGATATCGACAAACTGGAACCGCTCCAGTACCCGCTTGTTGTCGCCAATCAATAGCGACTGGAGCAACAGGCCGGTTTCCCGGTCCAGGGAAAAGACATGGCCGTAGCGAAAACCGTCCCTGGGGACAAGATGCACAATGTTGACCCGCCGATCGGCAATACGGCCCTCTCCGCGCCGGCGGAGGTCGTAAAATTGCGCCAGGTCCCGCCGCTCCCCCGCCATCTCGGGCGACGGGAGCTGGTGCATCAGGACCTGTCCGGGCCTCGGGCAGTCGACTTCCTCGCCGTGGCGCAGAATCTGGCGCCGGGGACCGTTCAGGTAGAGGAGCTTCTCGTATTCCACCCCATCCCGGACAAGATGGAATACCTCGATGGACTTGAGAATACCCGCATGTTCATAGGTAAAAATGCCACGGTAATCCAGGTTGCGACTGGCATCCGTCATGCGCTCGAGCAACTTGCGGACGGGCGCGCCATCCTCCGCCCCGGCGGGCACCACAACGAGAAGCAGCGGCACAAGAGCCGCTGCAATCAGGTAAAACAGCCTGTGTCGCCGGATATAGCGTTCAGTCATTTCAGGGTTCGACCACCTCCTGGGGCAGTCGCGCGTAGGGCATCATGCCCTGGCTTTTGGTAGCGGCGGCATTTTCCGTGTGCCATTGCATCATACGGTTAAGGTAGCCCTCGATTTCGGTCTTACTGGGCAATTCGGCATCCGTGGGTCCCACTACATACACGGATCGGTTGCTCACCTGCGGTGCCGATCCGGCACTCACGGTGCGGCCGCCCACGGGCGGGTAGTCATAGCCGGCCGGAAGCTGAAACTGGGGGCCGGACACCTGTCCCGCTGTCGCACTTTCTGCAACAGCCGTATCAGGGGCTCCGCCGGGGACGGAAAGCTGCCAGTTTTGCACGCCCAGAACGGCAATTGCGGCCACGGAAGCGGCGATAGCCACCTTGCCAAGAGGCTGGAGAAAACGGTTGATAGATGGCCGGTGAGGCTGCTCCCGGGCCAGGGATTCACTGATTCGGGATGACAAATCCACCATTTGCGGGGGAAGTTCGCGCCGCATTGCCGCGGACGCGAGCTGGTAGCGTTGCCATTTCCGGCGCTGACCGGGATCCTCGGCGAGGGATTTGAGCGTACGTCGCAGTTCGAGTTCATCCGTTTCGCCATCCATCAACGCGGAAAGCGCTTCGTCCCTGTACTCTTGGTTATCGCCCATGGAATCGATCCTCAAATCGTGGCCGTATAGCCCTGTTGTCTTTTCCCAACTGCAACTTCACCAACTGGAACCACTTGCGCGGCCGGGCAAGGTACCCACAAGTCTATCGGGTATGACTGCCAAAAGCCAAAATGGTTCCGAAACCGCGACAATCACTGGTTTTCGTCACCCCCTCCCATGCGCGACTCGATATACTGATCGATCGCTTCCCGGGCCCGGAAAATACGCGACCGCACGGTTCCCACGGGACAGTCCATTACCGCGGCGATATCCTCGTAACTCAGGCCCTCGAATTCCCGCAAGGTCACTGCGGTGCGCAGGTCCTCGGGTAGCTGCTCGATGGCCTGATCCACCGCCTTTTCCAGTTCATCCCGGAAAAACAGGTTTTCGGGCGTATCGATATCCTTAAGCTGTTCGCTGCCAGTGTAGAATTCGGCATCCTCCACTTCCACGTCGCTGGCCGGCGGCCGGCGGTTGCGTGCCACAAGGTGATTCTTCGCGGTATTGACGGCGATGCGATACAGCCAGGTATAGAACTGGCTTTCGCCGCGAAAATTCTTGAGGGCCCGATAAGCCTTGATGAAGGCTTCCTGAACAACATCGTTGACCTCATCGAAGTCGTGGATATAACGACCGACAATGGCGTGAACCTTGTACTGATATTTGAGCACCAGCAGATCGAAGGCCTTCTTGTCGCCTTTCTGAACCCGGCTTACCAGCTGCTTGTCCGAATCCGGCGCCTTGTCGGCGTCCATTCACTTTCCCCTTTTGGTTGAGCCACCGACGCGGCAATGAGCGGGTGCCTCGCCACCCACGCTCAACGCGCCGGTCGGTCCCCTCGATCCGACACAGGTCCAATGCCCGATCAGCCTTCGGTTTTTGCTTATAGGACAAGGCTATACCTGTCCGCTGGGTTTTTGCCAGTCGCTATACTATCATGCCCGCTCGCGGATACGGGAGAGTTCCGGCTTCCATGAACAAACGCTTTCACCATGACATCCTGGTCATCGGCAGCGGTGCTGCGGGAGCGAGCCTGGCCCTGCGCCTGGCGGACGAATATCGCGTCGCCGTGCTCAGCAAGGGGGCACTGCAATCCGGCTCCACCTGGCACGCCCAGGGTGGTGTCGCCGCGGTACTGGACCGGGAGGACAGCGTCGAATCCCATATCCAGGACACCCTGGTAGCCGGCGGAGGGCTCTGTCACGAAGAGGCAGTGCGCTTCACCGTGGAAAACGGTCCCGATGTCATCCACTGGCTGGTTGAAAAAGGCATGTCTTTTACCCGGGATCCGGCCTCGGGCGAATACCACCTGACCCGTGAGGGCGGTCACAGCCACCGCCGCATCCTGCATACCGCCGACGCCACCGGCCGGGCTGTATCGGGCACCCTCACCGAGCAGATCCAGAGCCATCCCAACATCGACATCTTCGAACATCACATCATTGTCGATCTCATTACCCAGTCCGACAACAGCAGTCGCAAGATCCGCTGCAACGGTGCTTATGTGCTGGACCGGGCCAGCGACCATGTGGCGGTCTTTCAGGCAAAAGCCGTGGTGCTTGCCACCGGCGGAGCCAGCAAGGTCTACCTGTACACCAGCAATCCCGACGGCGCCAGCGGCGACGGCATCGCCGCCGCCTGGCGCAAGGGCTGCCGGGTGGCCAATATGGAGTTCAACCAGTTCCATCCGACCTGCCTGTTCCACCCGGAAGCCAAGTCCTTCCTGCTCACGGAGGCCCTGCGCGGCGAAGGTGCCTACCTGCGCCTGCCCAATGGCGAACGCTTCATGCACCGTTTCCACGACAAGGCTGAACTGGCACCCAGGGACATCGTGGCCCGGGCCATCGACCACGAAATGAAGCGCCTGGGCAGCGATTGTGTCTATCTGGACATCACCCACAAATCCGCCGATTTTATCGAGGAGCACTTCCCCACCGTACGCAGCCAGTGCCTGAAGTACGGCATCGATATCACCCGTCAGAAAGTCCCCGTGGTGCCCGCCGCCCACTACACTTGTGGCGGCCTGCTCACCGACCTGCGGGGACGCACCGACCTCAAGAACCTCTACGCCATCGGCGAGGTGGCCTGCACCGGCCTGCACGGCGCCAACCGCATGGCCAGCAATTCCCTGCTGGAATGTCTGGTGTTCGCGTGGTCCGCCGCGGAACACATTCGCCAGACAATTGGGACAATCCCCGAGCCGGAAACGGCGCGCGAATGGGACGAATCACGGGTAACCCACTCCGACGAGGACGTAGTGATTTCCCACAACTGGGACGAGTTGCGCCGCTTCATGTGGGACTACGTGGGCATCGTTCGAACACGGAAACGGCTGGAGCGGGCGGAGCACCGAATACGGATGCTCCAGCGGGAAATCCAGGAGTATTACAGCAATTACAAGATCAGCCGGGACCTGCTGGAGTTGCGCAACCTGGCCCTGGTGGCGGAACTGATCATCCGTTCGGCCCAGCAACGCAAGGAAAGCCGCGGCCTGCACTATACGCTCGACTATCCCGAGGTGTCGCCGGTGGCCATGGATACCATCCTCGTACCCATCAATTTCGCGGCCCAGGACGTGGTGGTCAGCCGGGACTGACCATTTTTTGCAGGGCCACATGAAGCCGCCGCCAGCCCTCGCGACCCAGGCCGGAGGGAAACAACGCGACATGGCGCCGTCGCCAACGATCTCCACGCAGGTCAAGTACCACCAACGTACCGGTGCGGAACGCAACCCGGCAATCCACCTGACGGCTATGCCCGGCCGGGTCCGTTAACCGCCAGTCGCCGGCATCGGTCGACAACCGCCAGCCGCGACGGCGCTCCAGCATCAGCCATTGAATGGCCAGTATCACCGCCAGCGCCAGCAATAAAACCCAGCGGACACTCCCGTAATAGTCAAGCGCCGCGACGACACCCGCCACCGTCAGATGAGCAACAATCAACAGTGCGCGCTGGGGTGCCGGGGGAGCCAGCGGCCAGTCATGGCTGGGGTCGGCGGCTTTCACGGATAATCCGGACAATTTTCCGCAAGTCGGGATCTTCCGGTTCCTGCCGGTGCAGGAACCAGCCGAACATTTCCTGATCCTCGCAATCGAGCAGGCGTTGATAACGGCGCTGGTCCGCTTCCTCGAGAGTCGGATAAACATGGTCGAGAAAAGGCATCAGGATTAAATCCAGCTCGAGCATTCCCCGCCGGCTGGCCCAGAACAATCGATTGCGATCCATTGGCTTCGCTCTCCACGCCGTTGATCGGCCATCAAAATTAGCGCACCATTATAGAGTAACCGGGCTGGTTTCCCCAGCCGGCCCATAGCGCCGACCATCACCGGCGAAAAACCCATTTTTTCCATCGGGAGCAGCATTTCGCTTATGAACCAGTGGCACGCATTCCTCAGCCAGCAAGGTGCGGTGATCGCCAATGATCATGTCGCGTCTTTCGGCGAAACACCGTCGGATTATCCGGCGTTCGCCGGCCGGTCCCTCCTGTTTCCCCTGGACGACCGGGGTATTCTCAGGCTCTCCTCCGGGCAAGCCGGGCAGACCGAAAAGCTCCTCCAGGGACAGCTTACCTGCGACGTCACGCGCCTTGGGGAGGAAACGACGATACCCGGTGCCCTGTGCACGCCCAAGGGACGAATGATAAGCAACTTTATGCTGGCCAGGGACAGCGAAGGCGACTTCTACATGGTGATGCACCGGGGGCTGCTCGCGGCAACCGCCGATACCCTGAAAAAATTCGCCCCGTTCTACAAGACCGAAATCGACGATGTATCGGACAGCATGCGGGTCCTGGGGCTCTGTGGCCAGTTTGCTTCCCGGGCCATCGACGGGGATCGCGGAGCGATTTTATCTGCCGTTTCCCCGGACCGATCTGCCGCCATTGTGCCCGCCTCGGAAGCCGAGGCGCTCTGGCAGGAACTGGTGGCCGAGGCCAGGCCCGCGGGGCTCCCCTACTGGCATCTGCTCGATATCCGCGACGGGCTTGGCGAAGTCCGGCCCGAAACCCGGGAGGAATTTATTCCCCAGATGCTCAATCTCCAGTTCGCCGACGCCATCAGCTTTAAAAAGGGTTGTTACACCGGCCAGGAAATCGTCGCCCGCATGCACTACCTGGGCAAGCTCAAGCGCCGCATGTACCGCCTGGGGGCGGCGGGACAGACTCCCCCGCCTGCGGGCGATCCCTGCCAGGTGCCCGGCAGCAGCGGTAATGCGGGGCATGTGGTTTTCGCCGAACGGGCCGATGACGACAACCTGGAAATGCTCGCGGTCCTCACACCCCAGGCGGCGGCATCGCCGGAACTGACCGTCGGCGACGCGACCCTGGCGGTGAAGGTTCTTCCCCTGCCCTACGAAGACCAGTTCAAATCCGGCGATGTCTGACTGGGAGAGTGCCGTACTGTGGCTGACGCTCATTTCGGTGGCCACCTTCCTGGGCAGTCTGCTGACACTGCCCTGGCTGGTGGCCAAAATACCGGAAACCTACTTCCTGGAGTCGGTTCGCAGTCCCACCCCCTGGCACCGGCAGCGGCCGGCACTAAGACTGATGCTGTTGATGCTCAAGAATATGCTGGGTGCGGTACTGCTCGCCGGCGGGATCCTGATGCTTTTCCTGCCCGGCCAGGGCCTGCTGACCATGGCCCTGGGATTGTTGTTGCTGGACTACCCCGGCAAATACCGCTTCGAGCGCTGGCTGGTGGCGCAGCCGAGCATATTGCGCAGCCTTAACTGGCTCCGCCGACGCCGGGGCGTACCGCCGCTGCAGGTGGCCGGTGACGATACGCCCGGCTATTAATCCGACAATATTGGTTACCGGGATTAGCTTAAGGTTTAATGCTTAACCGGACCGAACCCGGAGTTCGTCATCCCGGCAGGCGCGCTGGGGCTCCTGCGGCAACCTCCAGTCCACCGGTTCCTGGCCGGTCTCTTCCAGATAGGTGTTGGCCCGGGAAAAGTGGCGACACCCGAGAAAGCCGCGATGGGCGGACAGCGGCGAAGGATGGGGAGCCCGCAAGACAAGGTGTCGGCCAGTATCGATAAAGGCGCCCTTTTTCTGGGCATAGCTGCCCCAGAGCATGAACACCAGGTTCTCGCGCCTGTCGTTGAGGGCACGGATGGCGGAATCGGTGAACTGCTCCCAGCCCTTGCCCTGATGGGCACCGGCCCTGCCCCGCTCGACGGTGAGGGTGGCATTGAGCAGGAGCACGCCCTGTTCCGCCCAGGCGCTGAGACAGCCGTGGGACGGCGGTTCGATACCCAGGTCCGCCTGCAACTCCTTGTAGATATTTATCAGGGATGGGGGTATGCGCACACCCGGCAATACCGAAAAACACAGACCATGGGCCTGGCCGGGGCCGTGGTAGGGATCCTGGCCCAGAATCACCACCTTGACCCTGTCGAAAGGCGTGCTGTTGAAAGCATTGAACCAGTGGGAACCGGGCGGGTAGATCACCTTGCCGTTATTCTTTTCGTTACGCAGAAAGTCCTTGAGCCTTTTCATGTAGTCCTTGCCGAACTCTTCTTCGAGCACGGCAAGCCATGAATCCTCCAGTTGGATACCCCCGCCGTTGTTGGCCATGGCGAACCCTCCCTGAAATACGTTACTCCGGACGCATATGCGGGAAAAGCAGCACGTCGCGGATGGATGGCGAATCCGTGAGCAGCATCACCAGGCGGTCGATGCCGACCCCCTCCCCGGCCGTTGGTGGCAGGCCGTATTCCAGGGCCCGGATATAGTCTGCGTCGAAATGCATGGCTTCCAGGTCGCCGGCGTCTTTCTCTTCCACCTGTTTTTTGAACCGTTCGGCCTGGTCCTCGGCATCGTTGAGCTCGGAAAAGCCATTGGCGATTTCCCGGCCGCCCACGAAGAACTCGAAGCGCTCGGTAACGAACGGATCGTCGTCCTTGCGCCGGGCCAGGGGCGACACTTCGGTGGGATACTCGACGATGAAGGTGGGCTGCTCCAGGCGGTGCTCCACGGTTTTCTCGAAAATCTCTACCTGGACCTTGCCCAGCCCCCAGCTGTCCTTAAGGGGTATGTCCATATGCTCTGCGATCTCCCGGGCTCCCTCTTCATCCGCCAGGGCCCGGGCTGAAATATCCGGGTTGAACTGGAGAATCGAATCAAAAACCGTCAGGCGCTGGAACGGCTTACCGAAATCGTAAATGCTTTCCTGTAAAACATCCCCGTCGGCATTCCTGACGGTGTTCCGGATCTCGGTCGTGCCCAGCACTTCCTCCGCCAGCTTGCGCAACATGGCCTCGGTGAGATCCATCAGGTCGTTGTAGTCGGCATAGGCCTGGTAGAACTCGAGCATGGTGAATTCGGGATTGTGTCGGGTCGACAACCCCTCGTTGCGAAAATTGCGGTTGATCTCATAGACCCGTTCGAAACCGCCCACCACCAGTCGCTTGAGATAAAGCTCGGGGGCAATGCGCAGGTACATGTCGATGTCCAGGGCATTGTGGTGAGTCGCGAAGGGTCGCGCCGTGGCGCCACCGGGAATCGTTTGCAGCATCGGCGTTTCGACTTCCAGAAAGTCCGCATCGTTGAGAAACCGGCGGATAAACTCCATCACGCGGGAGCGGACACGAAAAATATCCCGCACCTCCGGATTGGCAATCAGGTCCACATAGCGCTGGCGGTAGCGCAGTTCCTGATCCGCAAGACCGTGGAATTTATCGGGCAGGGGGCGCAGGGCCTTGGTCAGCAGCCGGTACTCGTCCATCCGGACATAGAGCTCGCCCTTGCCGGACTTGTGCAGTTCGCCACGGACACCGATGATGTCACCCAGATCCAGGCTCTTGGCGAAAGGACGTGCCTCCTTGGTGACATAGAGCTGAATACGATCGCTACCGTCGAGAATTTCCATAAAAGCACCGCGATTGCGCACCAGGCGGCCCGCCACCGCCACCACCCTGCCCTGTTCGGCCAGTTCTTCCTTGCTGCAGTCGCCGAATGCCGCTTTCAGACCGGCGGCCGCGCTATCGGGCCGGAAATCGTTGGGAAAGGTGATGCCCGGTTGCTCGCGCAACTGGCCCAGCTTCGCGCGCCTCTCGGCAACGAGCTTGTTGTCGTCGGTGGGGTTGGTCATGGTCTTTCCCTTATTACTGTATCGGCCGGAGCGCTCGCCCCGGCTATCAGAGCCCCGCCTTGAGGGAGGCTTCGATAAACTGATCCAGACTGCCGTCGAGGACTTTCTGGGTACTGTGGGTTTCCACCCCGGTGCGCAGGTCCTTGATGCGGCCGTCGTCCAGCACATAGGAACGGATCTGGCTGCCCCAGCCGATATCGGACTTGCTGTCCTCGAGGTTCTGCTGGGTTTCCCGGCGCTTCATCATTTCGATTTCGTAAAGCTTGGCCCGCAGCATCTGCATACACTTGTCGCGGTTCTGGTGCTGGGAGCGCTGGCTCTGGCTCTGCACCACCACGCCGCTGGGCAGGTGGGTGATACGCACCGCCGAGTCGGTACGGTTGACGTGCTGACCACCGGCACCGCTGGCGCGGTAGGTATCGACACGCAGGTCCGCCGGGTTGATCTCGATGTCGATGCTGTCATCCACTTCCGGGGACACGAAAACGGCGGCAAAGGACGTGTGGCGCCGGTTGCCGGAATCGAAGGGTGACTTGCGCACCAGCCGGTGTACGCCAATCTCGGTGCGAAGCCAGCCAAAGGCATACTCGCCCTGGACATGGACGGTGGCGCTCTTGATTCCCGCCACGTCGCCCGCCGAACACTCCACCAGTTCGGCCTTGAACCCCTTGTCGTCGGCCCAGCGCAGGTACATGCGCAGAAGCATTTCCGCCCAGTCCTGGGCCTCGGTGCCGCCCGATCCGGCCTGTATATCCAGATAGGCGTTGTTGGCATCCATTTCCCCGGAAAACATGCGCCGGAATTCCAGCCTGGCCAACTGCTCCTCGAGTCGCCCGATCTCCCTGTCTATCTCCGCGACGGTTTCTTCGTCCTCTTCCTCGGCGGCCATATCGAGCAATTCCCGGGCGTCGGCGATGCCGCTGTCCAGGTTTTCGATGGTCTCGACAATGATTTCAAGGGAAGCGCGCTCGCGACCCAGTTGCTGGGCCTTTTCCGGATTGTCCCAGACGCCGGGATCGGCCAGTTCCAGTTCTACCTCGGCAAAACGTTCTTTCTTGCCGGCATAGTCAAAGATACCCCCTAAGCACGTCGGTGCGCGCTTCCAGATCCTTGAGTGCGACAATGAGGGGATTGATTTCCACGGCTGGTACAGGTCCTCTGGCTCGGTTGGGCGAAGGCGGCGATTGTACTGAAAATGGCGCCACTTTGCATGGCGCCCGATACCAGGCCACCCGCCACGGGCTCATTACCGGGCCGGGAGAAACTTTTATTAGCCTGGCACTCCAAAGCCGGCCCAGCAAAGCGCTTTGATTCTGAGCCAAGCGAGTGATGTGGGCGAACCCTTGTGCCGCTTATTTACCCGGCAATAATCCATGCCGGGTTAGGAATGGATGTTAACCGCGGGGATCAGGTTTTTGCGCTTCATTTCCATACCCGCCATGCGCAGCAGCCCGTGGTAGGCGGCGGCCCAGATGGCCAGTACAGCCAGCACCCAGAGCAGCGTGGCCTGGGGATGCTGGCCAACGGTGCCCACCTGGTAGCAAAGCACTGCGGCGCCGTAGGCAAACAGGGTATTCCAGGTGGCGGCGAAAAAGGCCCAGAAACCGCCGGCCTCCTTGTAGATGGCACCCAGGGTCGCCACGCAGGGCATGTACAGCAGCACGAAGAGCATGTAGGAAAAGGCCCCAAGGGCACCGTCGAAAAGATCCGTCATCAGGTTCAGGGTGGAAAGGTGGACTTCCTGATCCTGCGCGGAAGCCGCCTTGTCGCTCAGGTCGCCGACACCGATACCCAGGGGGTCGGCAATCATGTCTCCCAGGGCCGCCAGGTTGGCCGGGATCGTCCTCAGGCTCGCCGCCAGTGTCTCCCGCAGACCGGCGTCGGTTTCCGCTTCCGTGGCCCCCTCGGAGGCCAGGGAGGTGTAGAGGGCGTCCAGGGTCCCCACTACCACTTCCTTGGCGAATACCCCACTGAACAGGCCCACCGTCGCCGGCCAGTTCTCCTCGTCCACGCCCATGGGCTCGAAAATCGGCGTGATCTGCATGCCGATGGCGGAGAGCATGGACTTCTCGGAATCCTGGTTACCGAAACTGCCGTCGGTACCCAGTGAATTGACGAAGTTGAGGACGATCACCACCAGCACGATGGCCTTGCCGGCCCGGGTGATAAAACTGCGCAGGCGATGCCAGGTGCCCAGCAAAACACCGCGCAGGGTGGGAATATGGTAGTTGGGGAGTTCCATGATAAAGGGTGTCATATCCCTGTTCATGACCCGGCGCTTGACCAGAAATCCGGTAATCACGGCCATGACCATACCCAGCACGTAGAGCGCGAAAACCACATTCTGGCCGTTGGTGGGAAAGAACACCGTGGCGAAGAGGATATACACCGTCAGGCGCGCGCCGCATGACATGAACGGCGCCATCAGTGTGGTGAGCAGACGATCGCTCTGGCTGTCCAGTGTCCGGGCCGACATCACTGCGGGAACATTACAGCCGAATCCCACGACAAGGGGCACGAAGGATTTACCGGGCAGGCCCACGGAGCGCATAACCCGGTCGACGATAAAGGCGGCTCGCGCCATATAGCCGGAGCCCTCGAGAAAGGACTGGAACAGGAACAAGGTGCCGATCACGGGAATAAAGCTGGCTACCAGTTGTATACCACCGCCGGCGCCGTCGGCGATCAGCGCCACCAGCCACCCGGGAAGATTGGCCGCGCTCAGCCATTGACGCGGCAGGTCGACAAACAGCGCGCCCGCGGCAATATCGAAAAAATCGATAAACGCGCCGCCAAAATTGATCGTGAACATGAACATCAGGTACATGACCCCCAGGAACAGGGGGAACGCCAGTACCCGGTTGAGAAAGAGACTGTCCAGCCGGTCGGTCAGTGTGCGTTTATGGCCAGCGTCCCGATGCATGGCGCCATTGACGATCTCGCCGATCCACCGATAGCGCGTCTCGATCAGGCGATCGGCGGCGGTGGCGGCCGTTCCCTCGCGCCCGTCGGCTTCCAGTTCCGCGACTATGGCCAGCATACGTTCCCGCACGGGTTCGGCAAAGCGGGACAACACCCCCGCGTCCCGCTCCAGTACCGCCGTGGCCAGAAGCCGGTTTCCGGATCGTCCGGTTTCTGTCATTGTCTGTTCGAGGGCCGCAATCGCCCGCTCCATGGCTTCACCGAGATAGACCCGGTGATCCGGTTCGGCAGCCAGTTCGGTTGTGCCCGCGAGGCGGTTGGTAACCACATCCATGAGCATGCCGAGACCCTCTTCCCGGCTGGCGACGACGGGCACCACCGGTATACCGATATTCTCGGCCAGCACGTAGGGATCGATGTGCACGCCCTGGGAATGGGCCACGTCCATCATATTGAGGGCTATAACCGTGGGAATCCCCGCCTCCAGGAGCTGGGTGGTCAGATACAGCCCCCGCTCGAGACTGGATGCATCGACAATATTGACAAGGAGGTCCGCGCCATTTTCAAGAATGAAATTCTGGGCGATCTGCTGATCGATGGAATCGTCATCGTGGGAAACGTGGAGGCTGTAGGTGCCAGGCAGATCCACCACCTCGTATCGGGTTTCGCCGTGATGGCAGTACCCGGTCTTTTTCTCGACCGTTACTCCGGACCAGTTTCCGACCTTCTGGCGGGAACCGGTGAGGGCATTGAACAGCGTGGATTTGCCGCTGTTGGGATTACCGATAAGGGCCAGGGTAAAGCGCTCGCTCACGACAGTTCCACCTCCATGGGACCGGCCTCCTCCCGGCGCAGGCTCAGGTGGAACCCCCGGACACGGATTTCCACGGGATCGCCCAGCGGCGCCACGTGCTGGACCAGGAATTCGGTGCCCGGGGTCAGGCCCAGGCTCATCAAGCGGTTCCGGTAACGGGCGTCGACACCGCCGTAGCGCAGCACGCGCGCCCGGCTGCCGGTTTTCAGATCCCGGAAGTGCAGGGTTTTTCTGTCCACATTGCGCTCTTTACAAGAAAATGAATTTAAATACGAATGATTCTCACTATAAGTAATTGTACGCCAAAAAGGAAGGGCGGAGGATAAATCAGGTCAGGACAGTTCGAGAATGCGCTCGATCAACAGCTGGGGCGATTCCCGGCCCCGCCAGCTGTTGACGGAAAGCCGATAGAGGGCATCCAGGCGCCGGGCACCCTGCCGGGGCCAGTCCGAATCCACGTTGAAGGCAATGCCATCAATAAAGGGCTCCCTGTCCGGCACCTCGGCGAGCAGGAACTTGAAATGGTTGCCGCCCACCACACGGTGCTGAACCACGAAAAATTCCCCCCGGAAAAGCGGTTCCGGAAAATTCTGTCCCCAGGGCCCGGCATCGCGCAGGAGCGCAGCGTTATCCAGGGTTAAATCCGCGAAGGTCAGCGGCCGGTCGACCCAGATTTCCCGTTCCATTTCCCCGGCGCTGAGACGGCGCCGGACTTCCGCATCGAAAGCCTCGGAAAAATCCGCCAGGTGATTCCGGTCGATGGACATGCCCGCCGCCATGGCGTGGCCGCCGAACTTGCTGAGCAGATGCGGGTGGCGGGCGGCAATGGCATCCAGGGTGTCGCGAATATGCAGGGCCGGAATGGAACGCGCCGATCCTTTGAGTTCGCCGTTGCCGGCATCGGCAAAGGCAATAACGGGACGATGAAGGCGATCCTTGATCCGGGAGGCGAGCAATCCGATTACCCCCTGGTGCCACTGGTCGTCATGCAGGCAGAGTCCCCAGGGCAACGTCGACTCGTCGTTGAGGCCAAGTCCATCCACCAGTTTCAGGGCCTGGGCCTGCATGCCAGTCTCGATGGTGCGCCGGTCCCGGTTCAACTGATCGAGTTCGGCGGCCCGCTCCCGGGCGAGGTGCGGATCTTCCGCCAGCAGGCACGCGATACCGTGACTCATGTCGTCGAGACGGCCGGCCGCATTGAGTCGCGGCCCGACAGCAAAACCCAGGTCCGAGGCGGCGATTCGACCCGGCTCGCGGCCCGCGGCCTCGAGCAGTGCAACAATACCCTGCCGGCAGCGGCCGGTCCGGATACGCCTCAAGCCCTGGTAGACAAGGATCCGGTTGACAGCGTCTAGGGGAACCACATCGGCTACGGTGCCCAGGGCCACAAGGTCGAGCCAGTCGGCCATGGCGGGCTCCGGGAGACCGGCGTCCCGGAACCAGCCGTTGTCCCGAAGACGGGTCCGCAGGGCCGCCAGCAGGTAAAAGACGACACCCACCCCGGCGAGGTTTTTGGAGGGAAAGGCACAACCGGGCTGGTTGGGGTTGACGATGGCATCCGCCGCCGGCAGGGATTCACCCGGCAGGTGATGATCCGTGACCAGCACCCGGATGCCGGCTGCCCGGGCTCTTTCCACGCCGGTGTGGCTGGAAATACCGTTATCCACGGTAATCAACAGGTCGGGGGATCTGTCCAGGGCCAGTTCGACGATTTCCGGTGACAGCCCGTAACCATACTCGAAGCGGTCCGGTACCAGGAAATCGACATGGGCCGCACCCATGGCGCGGAGGGCGAGCAGCGTCAGGGCGGTGCTGGTGGCACCGTCGGCATCGAAATCCCCCACCACGAGGATGCGCTGCCGTTGACGCAAGGCGTTGTCGAGCAGGTCCAGCGCATCCTCAAGACCGGCCAGCAATTGCGGTCCGGGCAGATCGGCAAGCCGGCGACCCAGGTCCCGGTCGCAATTGACCCCCCGGGCCCGGTAGATATCGCGCAAGAATTCCGGAATTTCAGCGGAAAAATCGCCGGCGTCGTCGAAGGGATTCTCTCGCTGGCGGATCTTCATGGCTGACTATTTGTCCCGGAAAGCGTGACAACTGGAATTAAGTCGATAAATGTCCTGCCATAAAGGCCTGAACTTCCCGCAAATCGTCCGGCAGCACCTGAAAACGCTCTTCCCGCTCAAACAAGTCCGCCATATGGTGAGGCAGTGGCGGCGCGCCGGCATGGCCGGCCTTTTGCACCGCCTCGGGAAACTTGGCCGGATGTGCAGTGGCCAGGCAGATCATCGGAGTCGCGGCATCCCGGCGGCAACGGCGGCCCGCCTCCAGGCCGATGGCCGTATGGGGATCGAGCAGGTATTCGCTGCGTTCGAACTCCTCGGCGATCACCGCGACTGTGCGCTCATCATCGATACGGTGACTGGCGAAAAGCTGGCGGGCAGCGGCAAGGGCGCTTTCGTCGAGCCGGAAATCGCCGTTCTGCCTGAATGCGTCCATGAGCCGGGCGATGGCCTTGCCGTCGCGGCCGTAAAGATCGAACAGCAGGCGCTCGAAGTTGCTCGACACCATGATATCCATGGACGGCGACAGGCTGTGTACCAGCTCCCGCCTGCTGTGATCATTGGCGCTGATGCAGCGATGAAGAATATCGTTGGCATTGGTGGCGATAACCAGTTGTGCCACCGGCAGGCCCATCTTGCGCGCCAGATAGCCGGCAAAAATGTCGCCGAAATTGCCGGTGGGGACGGAGAAAGCCACCGGACGCTGGGGCCCGCCCACGGAGAGGGCCGCCCAGAAATAATAGACGATCTGGGCCATGATGCGTGCCCAGTTAATGGAATTGACCGCCACCAACTGGCGATCGTCCGGCAGGAAGGACTGATCCGCAAAACTGGCCTTGACCATGTTCTGGCAGTCGTCGAAGTTTCCTTCCAGGGCGATATTGTGGATGTTGGCGCCGGGCACCGTGGTCATCTGCCGGCGCTGTACCTCCGATACCCGGTTGTGCGGATGGAGGATGAAAATATCAATATTATCGCAGCGGCGGCAGCCCTCGATGGCCGCGGAGCCGGTATCTCCCGAGGTGGCGCCCATGATCACCGCTTTCTGGCCGCGGCGCTCAAGCAGGTAATCGAGCAGGTGGCCGAGAAACTGGAGGGCGAAATCCTTAAAGGCCAGGGTCGGGCCATGAAAGAGTTCGAGAATCCATTCGTTGTGGCCGGACTGAACCAGGGGTGCAATGGCACGATGCCGGAAAGGCTCGTAGGATTTATCGATAAGGTCCTTGAGCGCCTTTTCCGGAACCGCCCCGTCGACAAAAGGGGCAATGATTTTCAGGGCCAGTTGGGTGTACGACAGTTCCCGCCAGGAGGCGATTTCCTCGGCGCTGAACCGCGGCAACTCGTCGGGAACGAACAGGCCGCCGTCCGGGGCCAGGCCGGTGAGGACAACGTCCTCGAATGACTGCGGCGCGACGCCGCCGCGGGTGCTGATATATTTCACGGGTTGTCCTGCTGTCAATGACGCTGCCGGTGCGGCTTATCTGTCCAGGTATTCCACCCGCAGGTGGATCACGTCGCCGTCGATGGCGTCCAGTTTTTCCACATCCCGGGCGGCGGCCATCAGCTCCCCTTCCCGGGCCTTGTTGGTGAGCATGATCAGGGGCACATGATCCTGCCCCGACTGGGGCCGCTTCTGGATGATAGCCTCGATACTGATGCCCCGGTCGCTCATGATACTGGCCACCTGGGTCAGTACACCGGGACGGTCCAGGGCCCGCATACGCAGATAGTAGGCGGTTTCCACGTCCTCAATGGGCAACACGGGGGTATCACTGAATTCCGCGGTATTGAAGGCCAGGTAGGGAACCCGGGCCTCGGGGGCGCAGTTCAGTGCCCGGGCCACATCGATAATATCCGCCACCACCGCGGAAGCGGTTGGTTCATCACCGGCGCCGGCGCCGTAGAACATGGTGGGTCCCACGGCGTCGCCCTTGACCATGATCGCATTCATGACGCCATCCACTTCCGCCACCAGGGAATTGGCCGGTATCAGTGTGGGATGAACCCGCACTTCCACGCCCTTGCCCACCTGGCGGGCGATGCCCAGATGCTTGATGCGAAAGCCCAGTTCCCGGGCGTAGGCCACGTCCTGAAGGTCCAGTTTGCCTATCCCTTCGGTGAAAACCTTGTCGAACTGCAGCGGAATACCAAAGGCCAGTGAAGCGAGAATGACCAGCTTATGGGCCGCATCGATGCCTTCCACATCAAAGGTCGGGTCCGCCTCGGCATAACCCAGGGCCTTGGCCTCCTCCAGCGCGTCCTCGAACTTCCTGCCCTGTTCTTCCATGGCGGTAAGAATATAGTTGCCGGTGCCGTTAATGATGCCCGCCAGCCACTCGATCCGGTTCGCGCCCAGGCCCTCGCGCAAGGTCTTGATAATCGGTATTCCCCCGGCCACGGCCGCCTCGAAAGCGACCATCACGGACTTCTTGTGTGCCGCCTCGAAGATCTCATTGCCGTGCTGGGCAATCAGTGCCTTGTTGGCGGTGACCACGTGCTTGCCGTTCTCGATGGCGGCGAGCACCAGCTCGAAAGCAATGGAAGTGCCACCCACCAGTTCCACCACCACGTCCACATCCGGATTGGCGGCCACCTCGAAAATATCGTCGGTCACGCCGACGCCGGACAGGTCACAGGCAGGATTGGTCCTCCGGGACCCCACCTGGACAATGCGGATATCGCTGCCGGATCGAGAATTGATCAGTTCCGCGTTGCGGGTCAGCACATTGAACGTACCGCCGCCCACAGTACCGAGACCACAGATACCGATATTGACCTTTTTCAAGGATGTCACCCGGGAGTTGGAAAAGGAAAGGAAGCAACCTTAATGTCGGACCCCCGACCTGTCAATAAAACACCGGCAGGAGCGGCCTCGCCGCACCGGCAGGCTAGTCGAGGCCCAGGATTTTCAGCAGTTCCGGGGCAGGCCGATAGCCGGCCAGCAGCGTGCCGTCCATCAGCACCAGAGAAGGCGTGCCGGTAACACCGAACTCCCTTCCCAGCCGGAACTGTTCGGCCACCGGATTGTCATCGCACAGGTTTTCCGCCACCGCTTCGCCCCGCTTCAGCCGTGCCAGTGCCTCTCTTGGCTCGTCGGCACACCAGGCCGACACCATCTTCCGATAGGTCCCGGAACCGACCCCGGCCCTGGGATAGGCCAGGTATCGGACTTCCACACCCTGGCGGTTCAATGCCGGAACCTCCTGGTGAAAGCGGCGACAGAAACCGCAGTCGACATCGGTGAATACATTCACTACGGCCCGGGTCTCGCCCGATGGCGGGAAGACGATCATTTCGTTACGGTCGAGACCGGCAAGGACTTCCCGGCGCTTCTCGGCCCTGCCCTGCTCGGCCACGTTGACGAACTGGCCGGGCAATACCTGGTACAGATCGCCGGCGAACATGTAATCGGCATCCGCGGTGGTGTAGATAACCGGCCCGCCAGTTACCGCCACCTGATAAATGCCGTCCACCGGTGTCCGGGTGACCGAATCGTACTCCAGATCGGGACGGGCACGTTTGAGGCCCTCGATGATACGGCCCGCCACCTCGGCGGACACACTTTGCGCGGCGGTCTCCAGTGTGCCCCAGCTCACCAATAGTCCGGTCAGCAAGACCATAGACAGAAATCGTTTCATCCATCACTCCTCGAAAATTCCAGTACCGGCCAATCGTCGCCTGTGCCTGTTATTGACCCGGCATAAATAATCGCTGGGTCAATATGCGGTACAAGGGCATACCCACTGCACTCGCTTCGCTCGGACCCAAAGCGCTTCGCGGGGCCAGCTTCGGGGCAGGCTCTACCCACTGCACTCGCTTCGCTCGGACCCAAAGCGCTTCGCGAGGCCAGCTTCGGGGCAGGCTCTACCGCCATTGGCCGTAGTCCAATGCAGGCCCCTAAAATACAGGGAAATTCCCCTATTTTCGCCAGTATTTTCGGGGCACGCACTCGAATAGATAGGGGACATCTATTCGAATGCCAGGTTAACAAATACGGGGCCATTCTATCCTATCCCCGCGGATGGTGTCGGGCGTGGAGCGTCTTCATACGCGAACTGGCGACATGGGTGTAGATCTGGGTGGTGGACAGGTCGCTGTGACCCAGGAGCAACTGGACCACCCGGAGGTCGGCACCGTGGTTGAGCAGGTGGGTGGCGAAGGCGTGGCGCAGGGTATGGGGCGAAAGGTGCCTGTCGATTCCCGCCACCGTTGCCCAGTGGCGCAGTCTGTGCCAGAAGGTCTGGCGGGTCATTGGCCTGCCCCTGATACTGGGAAACAGGGTGTCGGTGGCAACCTCGCCGGTCAGTTCCAGCCGGGCCCGGCGAAGATAGATACCGAGATGATGCAGCGCCTCCTCGCCGAGCGGAACCAGTCGCTCCTTGCCACCCTTACCCATGACCCGCACGACACCCTGGCGCAGATTGACCTGGTTGAGGGACAGCCCCACCAGCTCCGACACCCGCAGGCCGGTGGCGTAGAGCACCTCCAGCATGGCCTTGTCGCGCAGGCCGATGGCGGTGTCCGGGTCAGGCGCCGCCAGCAGGCGCTCCACATCCTCTTCCCCGAGGCTCTTTGGCAGCGGCCGACCGAGACGGGGATTGTCCACCCGGGCAGTGGGATCACCGGCAATGCGGTTTTCCCTGACCAGGTGACGGTAATAGCCCCGCAGGCAGGACAGGGCGCGACTGGTGGACCGGGCACTCAATCGTCGCTCGACACGGTCCGCCAGATAATGTTGTAACTGCACCTGGTCCGCGGATTCCAGGCCCTGGCCACGACGCGCCAACCAATGGGCGTAGGCGCAAAGATCACGCCGGTACGATGCCAGGGTGTTGTCGCTCAGGCCTTTTTCCATCCACAAAAGGTCCAGGTAGCGCTCGATGCTCTGTCGATCGCCGTCGGGAATTGCCTGCTTGTCCTGGGGTGCTTGCACCATTGCGCCAGTTTACACCAGGGATCGGGTAGGAGGCGGGGTTGCCCCCGCCGTCCTCCCACACCACCGGGCATACGGTTCCGTACCACGGCGGTTCATGCAACACATTT
>MRWG01000131.1_pt1 | contig 136314 bp, 128 predicted proteins | sample 1013341 | NCBI WGS metagenome assembly MRWG01 (sample SAMN06117577, study PRJNA244670) | biofilm metagenome | biome: Water; feature: Cathode Biofilm; material: Biofilm; isolation source: microbial consortium enriched at the cathode of a solar microbial fuel cell | place: USA: District of Columbia...
TGGTTCCATTTCCAGGTACGGTAACGCCGTCAGCGCCGATTTCAGGGTGTAACCCTTCGGGCCGGGGCCATTTTTGCGCACTCCGGCGTCACTCATCGCTCATTTAGCCCGGCTAAACTACGCTCTTCGTGCCTTGGATTGCGCAAAAATGACTCCCGGCGAGGCACCCTCTATTTTTGAGACCGCTTCTAGAATGCCCGCGCCGCGTTGCCCCGGCGGGCGCGTTCAGGCCGACATGTTCGTGTCGATAATCGTCGGCATTGCGACCGCGCGCGGACGGATTCTCTTGCGATGGGGTTCGTCACCGGGACGGCCGACCCAGTTGCCCTGCAGGGCGTCACAGCCGAGCTTTCTCAGCGCGTTGGCATCGGCCGCGGTTTCGACCCCGTAGACCGTCGTCTCGATCCCCATGCTGTGCGCCATCGCGATGATGGCCCGACTGATCGACTGGTTGTCGTCGGCAATAGTCACGGCTTCGATGAAAGCCCGTTCGAGTTTGATCCGCCACACCGGCAGCCGGGCAAGGTCGATCAGCGACGAGTAACCTGCACCAAAGCGATCGAGCACGATGCGGATCCCCATCTCGTGCAGTTTCCAGATGTGCGCGCGGCAGGTCTCGTGCTTCAGGATCGCGCTCGTGTCGGCGAACTCGAACTCGAGCATCGCGCGCGGGGTACCGTGGCGCGCAATGATCGCGGCGACGGTTTCGACGAAGTTCGGCTGCTGCAGGTTCAGCAGTGAGATATCCACGCACATGCGTCCGGCATCACCGTTCCAGCGTGCGGCCGAAATCGCCGCGCAGGCTTTCTCAATCGTCCAGTAGCCGAGTTTCGCCACGAGCCCGCTGCTTTCCGCAACCGGCAAAAATTCTTCGGGGGCAATCTCGCCGTCGCTGTGCAGCCAGCGCAGGGACAATTCGTTTGCGATGATGCGCCCGGTTCGCGCGGCCTGGATCGGCGCGAAGCGCACCTTCAGTTCGTCACGCCGGATCGCGCGATGGAGTTCCGCTTCGACCCACACCCGGCGCACGATCGCGTCGTTCAGCGCCGGGGTGGCGAAGCGGAACTGGTTGCCGGGCAGGGTTTTCGCTTCGTACATCGCGGCGTCGGCGAGTCGCATCAGATCGGACGACGACTTGCCGTCATCCGGATACATGGCCACGCCAATGCTCGCACCGATATTCACATCCTGGAAACCGATGTCGACGGGTTCGGCGAGAACGTCGAGAACCCGCCGGGCGGCGTCGGCGACGGCTTTCGCATCGTCGACCTCCGAGAGCACGAGCGTGAACTCGTCGCCCCCGAACCGGGCGGCGATGCCCGCGTGTCGCGGCTCGAGCTTCGCGGCGATGTCGGACTCGCGCACACGTTGTTCCAGGCGGCGGCCGATCGAGCGCAACAGCCGGTCACCGACGGCATGCCCGAGCGAGTCATTGATGCGCTTGAATCCGTCGAGGTCGACGAACATGAGTGCAAGCCGGCTGTCGTTGCGCGCGCATTCCTTCAGTTTCTGCGCAAACAGCTGTTCGAATCCGGTCCGGTTCGGCAGCCCGGTTACCGGGTCCGTGAACGCGACTGTTTCGGTATGGTCGCGGATCGTTACGCGCCGCCGTACATGCGCCAACTGGGTACCGATATAGCCGAGAATGCGGTGCAGGTCGTCGTCGGGCGTGATGATCGTATCGCTGAAGAATTCGAGGACGATTTCCGCCGCGCCATCCAGATCCACGGGCCACGCCAGCACGCACTGCGGCGGACGGCTGCAGGCGGCGAGGCGTGCATCGTGCCGCAGATCGAGCCCGATTGCCGGGGTGACGGTGTCGTGGGCGATACGCGCACTGTGCGCATCGGGGCAACCGATCCCCGGGGTGAATTCGATCGGGTCGGCGGGCGTATTGTCCGGTCGCTGCCAGGAAATATCGGTGCTGCGCAACACACCGTCAGCTGTCGTCAGCCAGACATGGCCCGCGCGCCAGGCCTCGTGCGCGCACACGAGTTCGAGACACCGGCGCGCGGCCGGCGCGAATTCGGGACTGCCGTTTGCCACCGCCGCGGATTCGGCAAACAGCCGCGCCGTGCGCGTATCCGCATGCGCGCTTGCAAGGCTCTCGTGCAACGATTCTGTGAGCGTACGCTGACGTGCAAGCCACCGCGAAAACAACCACCCGATGGCGAGCACGAGCGTGATCGCGTAGAACGCCTCGGCGACAGGCGCGACGTTAGCCGGTACCGGGCTCGCCGGCAGCCACCCGAGGACGCTGCCGCCGAACACTGCCGCCACGGCAAGAGCGGCGCCGCCGAACCACCCGCGCGCAGCGCGTGAACCGAGAATCAACGCCACCGCAAGTGCCGGGGGGACGAACCAGCCGATGGCCGGCGATTCGATGCCGCCGGTCACGATGGTAACGACGAGGACCAGCGCGAACACGTTGAACGCACAGGCGCGAGCCGTGAACGCCGGATCGGGCTGGCGGTGAAACCGGAGGTAGGCGGCGGCGAATCCGAGCGCGCTGGCGATATGCGCGAAAAACAGCAGCCATGAACAGGACAGGTACAGCAGCGCCGCCGGCAGCGATACGACGAGCCCGGTGGCGAGCATGATGGAAAGCGTTTGCGCCGCCCAAACGAGTTGCGCGTCCGGGTGTCCCGGTTCGAGGCCGGCGCGGAGTAATTTGGTCTTGAACTGGTGGAGTTCGTGGCGCATTCGGCGGCGGGCGGATTGATGGCAAGTTGACGCGTGCCTGGTCGGCCGCGCCCCTGTTCACGTTAAAGAGTAGTCGGCAGCAAGCGGAGAAGCTTGAATGCGGGGAGCTCCGGGCGGAGCGCCCGGAGGCGGGTTTAACAGTTTGATTATTAGAAGGTTTTAAGGCGCCGCGGTCACTGTCCGCGCCATTGCGGCGGCCGCTTTTCGGCAAATGCGGCAGCGCCCTCATGACGGTCACTCGATTCGCTGCAGGCCCTGAACGCCGGATACCCGGCCTGCGCCCGCATCGCGTCGGCGAGACTGGCCTCGTCGAGACCGCGCATGACGGATTGCTTCGACGCGCGGATTGCCAGCGGCGCGCAGCGCAGAATTTTCGTGCACCAGCGGTCTACGGCGGTGTCGAGTTCGTCCGCGTCCACGAGTTCCGTAATGATGCCCATGCGCTCGGCCGCGGCAGCATCGATGATGTCGCCGGTGAGGATCAGTCCCATGGCCTGTTTCAGCCCAACCTGTCGCGCGAGTCGGTGCATACCGCCGCCAAGCGCGACCGCGCCGATCAGCGGCTCGGGCAAGCCGAAGCGTGAACGCGACGTCGCGATCAGGATGTCGCATGCAAGCGCGACTTCGAAACCGCCGCCGACCGCGACCCCGTCGACGGCGGCAATCAGCGGCTTGTCGAGATCGAAGCGTTCGATCAGCCCGGCATATCCGCTGGCGGGATAAGTATGGGGTTTGCCGCGCTTCGCGATCGATTTCAAATCGCTGCCGGCGGAAAACGCGCGCCCGCCGGCACCGGCGATCACACCGAGGTATTGCGTATCATCATGTTCGAAGGCGTCGAGCGCGTGCTGCAATTCGTCGTGCATGTCCTGGTTGATGGCGTTCATCACTTGTGGGCGGTTCAGTGTTATCCGCGTGACATGCTCGTCGAGTCGGACTTGTATGAATTCGTAGTTCACGGCGATGATCCCCCCTGCGCTGTTGCGCTCACCCTACGGTGGTCATGCGGGTTTGTGAAGCCCCGCAACCGCCAGGCTGACAGGGTGCGATTTTTGCACGCAGGTAGTAACGCTATGTCCGTGATGTTCTGGGTTTGTGTCGTCCTCGGTTACGCGGCTGGCGGGTGGATGAGTTACACGCTTGTGCGCTTCGTCGTGCGGCGGATCAGCGAGGACAGTGCGCACGTGATGCGCGTGCGCCAGGCAGGGGTCGCGGCGGCGGCGGTGGCATCGTTGCCGGCGTTGTTCTTTGCGACGGTTCTCGGCGGCACGCTCGGTGGTGCCGTTGCCGACGGCGTTGGTACCCGGTTTGGCTTCACCCAGAGCGCACTGCACGTGTTCATCGGCACCGGGGTCGGGTTCGGCGTATTTTGTGTCATGGTCATCACGATCGTGGCGACGGCAATTGCCGGCGCCGTTTTCATGAAGGTCTACCTCGCGCGTTAGGCGGTAGTGTTTACGGCAGAGCGGGTCTGCTAGGCTCCCGGATCCCTGTGCCCGAAGGCGCGGACCACACAACGGGAGCAATCCGGAATGAGCCTTTACCACGACAGCGATCTGCCGATCCGCCCTGCGCTTGAAGCCGCGCATGAGGACACGCTCGATTCGATCGCGCGTCCCGGACGCTGGTGGCGCGCGGATGAGCGTATCGCGATCGCGGCGGAAGCACGTGCGGCCCGCATCGAGGCCGGTTTGCAGGAACCCGGCGACGATCCGCCAATCGACACCGGCTTGCCGCAAGCCGTACGCCGGGTTGCGCGCGAGGTGGCGGTTTCGACGAACGAACTCGATCGCGATTTCTGCACGCAGGCACTGGCGGATGGCCTCAGCGACACGGAGTACTGCGAAACGGTGGGCATCGTCTCGCGGCTTGCGAACGTCGATATCTTCGCTCGCGGTATCGGCGTGCCGTCGCGCCCGCTCGCGGCCCCGCAGGCCGGCGAACCGACTCGCGAACGTCCGCTCACGGCGCGCGATGAAGGCGCCTGGATCGAGACCGTCCCGGGTGGTCGTCGCGGCAAGCACGAAGCGGTCGGGATCTACGGCACGGACACGGTCGAAGGCGCGCCGTTCATCTACCGCGCGCTCAGTCTCGTACCGGAAGAAGCGCGCGGCCTCGTCACTCTGGGCCGAACGCAGTACGTCGAGATCGCGGATTTCATGGATCTGGATTTCACTTTCGAACCGCAGATTTCGCGCGCCCAGGTGGAACTGCTCGCCGCCCGCGTGTCGGCCATCAACGCGTGTTTTTACTGAACGACTTCACATACCTGGATGCTCCGTGCGAGCGCCGCAAAAAACAATATTCCGGTTAATCTGCTGGCCGTTACCGATCCCGCGGTAGACAGCGGCATCGTTCACGGTGAGGTTTTGCTCGCCTACGCCGATGCCGTCACCGGCGCCGATCGCAGCGCACTGGCGCCGGCGATCGCGGCATTGCGCGACGCGATGGGCGACGGCGCACTCGTTCAGGCCGCGGCGATCGCGGCGAATTTCAGCATGAACGATCGCGCCGCGAATGCGATCGGAATCCGGCTCGAGGGGTTCTTCCTCGCCGACAGCGGCGATTACCGCGCGACGCTCGGCATCGACAATTACCCGTCAGCACGCAACACGCTGAACGACTGAACGCAGCGGCAGCGACAGCGGGCGTTCAGTCCGTGTCGCGACGGTAGCGCGCGATAAAGCGCTCGGCTACGTGATCAGCCCAGGCACCGATCGTGATCGAGGGCGGACCGCCGACGGGTTTTGGCAGTGCGGCCGCATCGGCGACGTACAGGCCCGGATTCGCGAAGACTTCACCGTTCGCGTCGACCACACCGTCCGCGGCGTCGCGACCGATACAGGCGCCGCCGGTCGGATGGACCGTGATCGGCCGTTCGAAATGGTAGATGCGGCGCCCGGTTTTTTCGCCGATCAGCCGGAATGCGCGTTTGATCCGGCCAAAGATTTCGCTGTTCGCGGGCACGTAGTCGATCGACAGCCGCCCCTTGTGATAACGCACGGTACCGTCCTGGGCATCCGGACCCATGCCCGCGACGTACGTGCCGCGGCGCAGCTTCTTGCTGATCCAGCCGCCGAGCGGCAGCAGCGACGGACTCGGCAACGAGCCCTCGCCGATCATCGGCCACGCGACGCCATCGCCGAGCGCGGACTCGTCTTTCAGTTTCAGCAAGCCCCGCGCCGGCATGCCTACGGACAGGTCGGTCGTCTCATCGTCGAGATCCCAGTAACCGAAATAATCGCCGTTGCCGCCGAAACGCTCCCCGAGTCGCTGCATTGGCTGCAGGTAGCCTTTGGCCTGGCTGTGCAGTAGCAGCTTCAGCGTATTCATCGTACCGGCCGCGAGTACGACGGCCGTGGCGCGGTGCGCTTCGCGTTTGCCGTTATGGTGATTGCGGCAGTCGACGACGTAACCGGAATCGTCCCGCGACCGCCGGATCACCTCGACCTCGCACTGGTCGAGGACCTTCAGGCCGGACTTGATGGCACGCGCGAGATAGGCGAAATCCAGCGTCGTTTTCCCGCCCTGCTCCGACCCGAGATTGCCGTCTTCGCCGGGGCGGAATTCCTGTCGCTCGACCCCGTCCTCGTTCACGATCCGGCGCGGCGCACCCGGTGTCTCGGGAAACCGGAAGCCCATATCGAGCGCGTAATCGGCGCCTTGTGCGTCGATCGGTGAGTCCTCGCCAAAGCGCGACGCGAGCGTCGAGGGTAACTGGTCGTCCGCCATCGGGGCGCGTGAACCCATGCGCGCGAGCACGCGGTCGTAGTGCGGGTCCATCACGGGGTCGGATAAACCTTCGGCAATGTCGTCCCAGTACCCGGCGACCGGCGGACGCACGTTCAGCCCTGCATAGACATGACTGCCGCCGCCGACACTCGATGAACTGACGACATTGAGTCCGCGCGCGACATGCAGTTCGAACAGGCCGCTTTTGTTCAGGCGGATGCCGCCGAACGGCAGCTTGTCGCTGCGTATCGAACGCAACAGGCGCAACAGCGCGCTACGCCCGCGGGGCAGCGGCGCCCGCGCCGCGATGCCCATGCTGCGTACCGGCACGGTATCGCGCCACGGGCCGCGTTCGAGCAGAACCACGTTCAGGCCGGCTTCCGCGAGACGCGACGCGCAAATCGCGCCGCCGAAGCCGCTTCCGATAATGATCACATCGGCTTTTGCCATAGCTCGGTTCTCCCGGTTCGGTGTTCCGTGGTCCTTGCGACACGCCGCGGGTCGAATTTTACCCGCGGCCGAATTATGCTGCGAAGGGATCAATTAGAACAGGAAACCGCCATGGCCGCGCGACCGGAATTTACTTCACTGTCCGACGGGACGTACGAGGATTGGCAGCAAATCGCGCGCGAGCAGCGCAAGTTCGTTGCCGGCCTGCCCGATCGCATTCTCGCTCACCTCGCCCTGCTCGGCGGCGATTACGGCGGCTTCCCGGTCGATCGCCTGCAACACAGCCTGCAAACCGCGGAGCTCGCCGCGAACGCCGGCGAGAGCGAGGAATATATTGTTTGCGCCCTGCTCCACGATATCGGCGATACGCTCGGCAGCACGAACCACCCGGACGTCGCCGCCGCGATACTCGAGCCGTTCGTCTCCGACGCTCACTTCTGGATGATCAAACACCACGGCATTTTCCAGGGCTATAACTTCTTCCATCACCTGGGCCTCGATCGAAATATGCGGGAGCAGTTCCGGGGGCACGAGTATTTCGATCTGACCGAGCAGTTCATCGCGAAATACGACAACCCGGCCTTCGATGCGGGCAAACCGATGCTGGAACTCGAACACTTTGCGCCGCTCGTACGACGGGTATTTGCCGCGCCGAAGAAAAGCATCTACAAAAAGGTGATGGATAACGCGTGAAGCGAGCGCGTGCTCGCGCGCTCAACGGATGCGCACGGGCTCCGGCATGCACGCAACGAGCACGCACGCGACCACGCTGCAGGCGATGCCAACGAGCAGCGCCAGCGTATAGCGACCGGTGACGTCGAACAGGTAGCCGGCGAATACGGGGCCGAGGACGCTGCCGAGACCGGCGGCGGTGTACTGCATGCCGATGACGGAGCTCAGCTTCGGGCCGGAAAAGTAATCGGCCAGCAGCGCCGGCGACAGCGCGACGTACGCGCCGTAACAAACGCCGAAAACGAACGCAAACACCGACAGCATCGCGACACCCGTCGCCGTGAGCCAGGCGATATAGGCCACGCCGATCCCGCCGAGCATGCCGATGAGCGCGCGCCGGCGGCCGAGGCGGTCGGCAAAGCCGCCGATGATGAAGCGTCCCGCCGTGCTGCCCAGCCCGATCAGGCCGAGTATGGCGACGGCCTGCGTGCGCGCGATCCCGAGGTCTTCCGCGCTGGCGACGAGGTGGACGAACGGGATGAATACCGGCACCGACAGTACCGCCGAGGCGCAATAGAACAGGATGAACGGACGCGAGCGAAGCATCGGGCGCAGATGTTCGTTCATGCGCGGCACGCTCGGGTCCCGCCCGACGGCGATACCGCCGTCCACGGCGAGGCCACGCGCTGCGGGGTCACTTTCGATGACGAGTACGGCAATCGCGCCGAGCACGAGCATGACCGCGGCGAGGACGCAGAAGACTTCACGCCAGCTCATAAACCCGAGCAGTTGCCCGGCAACGATCGGCATGACGAGCGTGCCGACGCCGATGCCGGTGACCGCGATCCCCGACGCGAGGCCGCGCCGCCGGTCGAACCAGGGCTGCACGGCACTGATCGCCGGGACGTAGACAAAGCCGACCCCGAGGCCGACGCCGACGCCGTAGCACAGCAGAACGTGGGCGAACTCGCGTGCCATGGCCGCGCCCGCGAGTCCGCAGCAAATCGCGATCACGCCGATTGTAATCACCGGCCGCGGACCGATCCGATCGGCCAGCATGCCGCTGAACGCGCCGGTCAGGAACAGGATAAACACGGCGCTGGAGAAAACCCCGGCGATTCCGCCGCGGCCGACCGCGAACTCGGTGCCGAGTGGCAGCACGAACGCGCCGAACGAGTACACCGCGCCGAAGCCCCCGAACAACACGACGAACGTCGCCGCAACGACGTACCAGCCGTAGAACACGGGCGCGGGCCGGTTCATTCCGCCGGGCGCCCGGCGGCGACTTCGCACGGGCGAAGCGCGATCGTTGGGTTGAGCAAATTTACGCTCCGGCGATCATGAGCGGGACGATCATTTCAGCCGCTGAAGTACCGCCATGAACACCGTTCAGGTGCAGCTCGCGCTCGCCCGGAAGCCGATCGGAAATCGTGTAGCGCTCGCGCATTTGCAGCGTGTAGTCGCCGATGCGCGCGGCCAGTTCCGGGTGTGAACGACCGGGCCCGAACCAGCCCTCGGCGATGAGTTGTTCGCTCGGTACCGCACGCGCCGATTCGCCGAGCACGTCCGCGACATAGCGCTCGAAATCGCGCACTCTGGCCGCGCGCACGTAGCAGTACGCCGTGCGCGGCTCCCCGCACAACGGCAGCGTGAGCATGTCGGCGAGCTCGGGGTGCCGCGCGAGTTCGATGCGCTCGTCCGGGCCGCTGTCGATAAAACCGTGATCCGCGACCGCGAGCAGGACCGTGCCGTGCGCCGCACAGGCGTCGAATACCGGGGTGAGCGCACGATCGAGATCCGCGAGGTGGCGCGCCGGTTTCTCGCCCGACGGTCCGTGAACGTGGCACAGATAGTCGAATTTCGACCAGTAGGCATACGTGAACGCGGCCTCGGACTTGCCGCGACAGATGTCGCCGAGCGCGTTCGCGAAGTCTTCGAGCGACTGGTACGGGACGCGTTCGGCCGGTCCGCCGAGGCGCCGGGAGAAATCCGAATCACAGATCTCGGCGGGCATGAGCGTTTGCGAAGTGCGGGGAATCGTGGCGAAAAAGCTCGCGCAATCGACCACCGAGGCGATCGATGCGCCGGTCTCCGTGAGCGTTGTATGACCGTAACGCGGCATGAACGGCAGGACGGCGGTAACCGCACCGAGTTCGCGAAAATGCATGAACCAGCCGGTCAGGCCATGCTGCCGCGGGGCCTGACCGGACAACAGGGTAGTCACCGCGCTCGCCGTCGTCGGCGGATACACTGAGGTGAGATCGCGGATCCGCGCGCGCTCGAACACGCTGCCCTGCCCGCGCGCCTGCAGGACTTCCGTGCCGAGCCCGTCGATCACGAGCAGCACGACGCGCCGGGCTGCGGCCAGCCGTTCCGCGAGATCGGGCACCGGCGCATACGGCGATGGCGCGGCCCCGCACCAGTCACCGATCGAACGCATCAGGTTTACGATCGATCCACCATCGTAGTCCGGTTTCGTGATCTCGAGCTTGTGATTGATTCGGGACATATCTACTCCAGCGTAATCCGCACCCCGCCGAGCGTAAGCGCAGCGTTATTATCGATCAGCGAGCGTGCCGCGGCCGTTGCGAGGATCGCCTCGCGGTCACTGCAGCGCAGCGTCAGCGCGCTCAACCCCTCGCTGCGTTCATCCTCGCAACGGGTGAAGCGGATGGTGGCATTCGTCAACGGCAGTTCGAGCTTACCGCCGATCGCGACGGCCGCATCCGCGCCGGCTATCGCGCGCCACCGCGCGCACAACGTTTCCGGTTCACGTGCGGCGATTTCGACTGCCGTTATCGCGTTCGCCCGCGTGCCCGTGCCGTCAACCACACCCCCCGCGGGCGGCCATGTCCCGCCCGGATCGTCACCGTTGACCGCGTCGATTTCGAAAAAGCAGCCGCCCGTATCGCGTGGATGCAATTGCAGGTAGCACCCGTCGGCATGCCGCTGTTCCCACGCAATCCGGATCCCGAGTGCCACGGCGCGATCCCGGCAAGCCTGTTGCTCAGACGCGCTGCCGGCCTGGCAGATCACCATATAGCCCGCATCGCCGCCACGTCGGTCGAGATAACGGGCCGCGGCTGCGTCGCCTCGAACCGGTGCGACGACTTCGAGGAACTGCGTTCCCACGGGCATCACCGCGTTCTCCAGGCCGAACGCCTGAACCGCGTCATCGACGCAGCAAATCGTCGTGCCGAGCACGGCGCAAGCGTCGGCGACGAGCGGATCGCGTTCGCGGGCCACGAGTGCAATCTGGCGCAGGCTCAACGCCATTCGCGGGATCTCGCCATCACGGAATCGATCGCGCGAGCGATCTAGTCGAGCATCGCCTGGTGACGGATATAGTGCTGGATCGCGACGAGTTCATCCGCCGACAGATCCGCGAACTCCGGCATGCCCGCGGCGCGGCGACTGCCGTTGACGACGATATCCCTGAACGAGGCGAGATCGAGGACGCTCGCCGCGGCGCGCAGATCCGGTGCGTAGCCGCCGGATTCCGCGCCCGCGCCATGACACATGAGGCACGATTCGACATACGCCTGCGCGCCGGCCGTGACTTTGCCCTCATCGATCGCGAAGTCGACCTTGAGTGGTTGCGGGAACACCGGTGGCGGTGACGGCGGTAAGGCGATTTTGCCGTCGAGCGAGAACGTCACGAGGCGCCGCGGGTGCGCTCTGTAGGCCCAGCCATGCTGACCGCCGAGGAAGCCCGGGGTGGCCGCCCCGGCGCCACCCCAGCCGACGAGGATCGAAACGTATTGCTTGCCGTCGACCGCATAGGTGATCGGTGGCGCGGAGATACCGGAACCGAGATTCGTCTGCCACAGCGTTCTTCCGCTCGTCGCATCGTAGGCATGAAACGTGCCGTCCGCGCGACCCTGGAACAGCAGATTACCCGCGGTCGTCATCGTGCCCGGGTTCCACACGCCGGGCAGCGGTACCTCCCAGATGAGTTTCTGGCGCAGCGGATCCCACGCGCGCAGTGCGCCGGTGCCGGCGTTTGCGGGGACCTTCTCTTCGCCGAACGCGACGGCGGGATCGAACTGCCAGTACGGCGACTCCCAGGCCTGGATGTCGATATGGTTGTCGCTGAACAAACCGGGCATTTCGATCGACGGGATGTAGACCAGGCCGGTATTCGGGTTGTACGACATGGCATGCCAGTTATGGCCGCCAAATGCGCTTGGCCAGACGACTTCCTCGCCATCTTCGTAGCGCGCGCCGGCCCGTTCGATCGGACGGCCCGTCTTCAAATCGATACCGCTCGCCCAGTCGACTTTCGCATACTTTTCCGCCGACAGCAGTTTGCCGTTCGAACGGTTGATGATGTAGAAAAACCCGTTCTTCGGCGCATGCAGTATCACTTTCAGTTCGCGCTCGGGGTGTTTCAAATCGACGAGCATGATGTCCATGCTCGAGTTGTAATCCCAGGTCTCCCCCGGGGTCGTTTGATAATGCCAGCGGTACTTGCCCGTTTCCGCGTCCAGTGCGACCACCGCGCACAGAAACAGATTGTCGCCGCCATCGGGACTGCGGATTTTCCGGTTCCACGGCGAGCCGTTGCCGGTGCCGATCAGGATCTGATCGAAGTCGGGGTCGTAGGTAATACCGTTCCAGACATTACCGCCGCCGCCATGCTTCCACCATTCGCCGGTCCAGGTTGCCGCGGCCATGCGCTGCGCGTTGTCCTCGAAGCCGTCCGCCGGGTTGCCGGGCACGACGTAGAAACGCCACGCCTGTTTGCCGGTTGCCGCATCGTAAGCGGTGACGAAACCGCGGCTCCCGCCCCACTCCGTGCCGCCGTTGCCGATAATGACCTTGTCCTTGAACACTTTCGGCGCGCCGGTGATAAACAACGGCAACTCAGGATCGTAGGTTTGCGTCGTCCACACTTCCTTGCCGCTTGTCGCGTCGATCGCAATCAGGCGGCCATCGATCGTGGCCGTGATCACCTTGCCTTTCCAGAACGCGATCCCGCGGTTCCAGTCCCACATGATACGCAGCCGCTTACCGGCGTGGTCGATCACTTTCGGGTCGTATTCCCACAGCACGCGCCCGGATTTCGCATCGACCGCGCGTACGACGTTGTAACTGCCGTTGAAATACAGCGTACCGTCGACGACGAGCGGGGTGCCGGTGAGCGAGCGATCGTTCGGCAGGTCGAGGTACCAGTCGACCCCGAGACCCTGCACATTGCCGTCGTTGATTTGCGCCAGCGGACTAAAGCGTTGTTCATGATACGTGCGCCCGTAGGCGAGCCAGTTATCGCCGTGTTCGAGATCACTCAATGCGGCATCGTCGACCGTCGTTGCGCCCAGCGTGAACGCTGCAGCGCAACACACAAAACCGGCCAGGATATGCATTCTCTTCAACATCGGTGACTCCGCAGTTCTCTGGAAACGCGCCCGACTGTACGGGAATCATTGCCGGGTCGCCAGCGCGTCTGGTGGTGTTCGCGTGTCCATCATAGAATGCAGTGCAAATTGATTTTCATTTCAGCAATGCACGGGAGAAAAGACCATGAGTGCCTATGTGATAGTTCACGGTACCGTCAAGGACGCCGACAAAATGCAGGAGTACGGTGGCGCCGCCGGACCGACCGTAGCCGCGCACGGCGGTGAAGTCGTGGCGCGCGGGCCGGCCACGGTGTTGAGCGGTACGAGCGATCACAAGATCGCGGTCGTGCTGAAATTCCCCGACGCGGACGCCGCGAAAGCGTGGTACGCGTCGCCCGAGTACCAGGCGATCATTCCGGTACGCGAGCAGGCGCTCGACAGTGTGTTCGTCGTTGTCGGCGAATAAGCTGCCGCCGCGCGCCCGGGTCGTACGCAGCAATGCTGCGTCGTGACAACCGGGCGCGTCGCACACACGTGCGACCAGGCAATCGCGCGTCGCGAGGTGCAGGCGGGTGAAGCCGCCCGGGTGTGATTAGCGACAACGGCCGTTCACAAACGCAGTCAGCTTCTATACTTGGATTATGAGCATGCCCACCGAACACGTACTCACCGGTCTCAAGGTCCTTGATTTCACGCGCGCCGTCGCCGGTCCGACGTGCACACGGATGCTCGCGGAAATGGGCGCCGACGTGATCAAGATAGAAGCCGCGCCGGACGGCGACCTCGTGCGCAATGTTTCGAAATTTGCGAACGAGCGCAGCCTCTACTACATCCAGCAGAACCTGAACAAGAAAAGCCTGTGTCTCGATCTGCGTGATCCGCGCGCCCTCGAGATCGTTCGCGATCTCGTTCCGCACGTTGATGTCGTCGTACAAAACTTCAAGCCCGGGGTCATGGCGAGCATGGGGCTCGACTACGAAAACCTGAAGGCGCTGCGCGAAGACATCATTTTGTGTTCGATCTCGGCGCTGGGACAGACCGGCCCGCTCGCGCTGAAACCGGGCTATGACTATATCGCGCAGGCCTATGCCGGGATTACGTCGATGATTGGTGATCCGGACGCTCCGCCGTATATCCCGCATGCGGCGATCGGTGATGTGAGCACCGGGGTCCACGCGGCGCTCGCCGTAACCTCGGCGCTGCTGTACCACGCGCGCACCGGCAAGGGTCAGCATCTCGATATCGGACTGCTTGACGTGTACTACCATTGCCACGAAGTGAACGTACATCAATACAGTGGCAGCGGCGGCGTCATGCAACCGAAGCGCACGGGGCGTCACATGGGCTATATCGCGCCGGCGGGGATCTTTGCCGCTACGAACGGCTCCGTTTTGATCATGGCGTTCCTGCATCACTGGAAGGACCTGTGTGCGGCGATGGGGCGACCCGAACTCGTCGACGACGAGATTTTCGGTGATGACGCGCGGCGTCTCGAGCACGTCGACGATACGGTTGCGATCATCGAGGCATGGCTCGCGACCCTGCCGGACGTCGACAGCGCGATCGAAATTCTCGAAGCGCATAACGTTCCGTGTGCTCCGATCCTGTCCGTCGCCGAAACGGTGACGCATCCGCATCTCGTGCAGCGCGGAACGGTGCGAACCATCACTGATCGCATCGCCGGTGAATTCCAGATCCCGGGGAACCCGTTGCGGTTTTCGGCGTTCCCGGAGACTCCGGATTATGTCGCGGCGACACTCGGCGAGCACAACCGCGAAATCCTGCGCGAGGTGCTCGGCAAGGATGCGGCGACGATAGATTCGCTGTATGCCGACGGGGTCCTGATCGAAAAGCCGGTTTAGCGGGGCGGCGTGTCCGACGCACGCCTGCCCGGTAATCACAACGGAGACGACATTATGACCGACCACGTTTACAAATCCGTCGAACTGACAGGCTCCTCACCGGATGGCATCGAGGCCGCCGTCAACACGGCACTCGACCGCGCGAAAAGCACGATCCACAACATCCGCTGGTTTGAAGTTGCCGACGTACGCGGCGTCGTGCACGAAAATCGCATCGCGCACTGGCAGGTGACGGTGAAACTCGGCTTTACGCTCGACGACTGAACGCGCGCCTGCGCGCGCCGCTCATTGCTTCGCGATCGCGTTTACGCGCGGCAGCCGGATCACGATCCGCGAGAATTGCTGCGAGCGTCCCTCGATCGTGCGCCCGTCGATGGTTTTCGTAACGACGGCCGGCAGCGCCTGCCCGTTGAGAAAAGACGTGAGTCGCGTTTTGTTCTGCGGGGACTCTTCAACGAGCTCGGTGAACGCGGCCGGAACCGCACCGCGACGCGTGCCGGGCTCCGCGACGGCCGGGGCGGCGAGAACGCCGCCGGCGAGCAGGCAGAAACCCGCACGTATCCCGCAACTTCCTTGCACATAAGCCATGGCTCTGCTCCTGCCGGACGGCCATCGGCATCGTCGCGTCCGGGCGCGGCGCCGGCCAGCGCCGGTTGGCGCCTGGAGACTGTCAGCGCGCGCCCGGGCGCGGCGTTTCGGACCGGCTGAGCGCCGCGAGTACGGCGTCGAAATTTTCCTCCCCGGTCGCGGCCAGGCGGGCCGCGAACGCCGGCGCATCATAATCCCCGTCGCCGCCATCGGTACGCCGAAGCCGGGTGCGTACCGCGGGATCGGCACCGGCCTGAAGCAGCAGGCGCACCGCATCGGCATTGTTCAACAGGATTGCGCTGTGCAGCGGTGCCAGGCCCTGCGCGCCGCGCTCGTTCATGTCGCAGCCGAGGTTACGCAGTTGTCCCAGCAACCGGCGGACGCGCCGCGGGGGGACGTTGTCGTCCCACGCGGCAACGAGCAGGCCGATGGCGGTCGAGGGGACGAAATCGCTGTCCGGGCAGCGCTTGAAGCGTCGCAGGCCGAGCGTTGCCGCGGCCCGTACGGGTGCGGATGAACCGTGCAGCGCCTGTACGAGCAGCCTGTCGCCAGGCTGGCCGGCGATGCTGTAAGCGTACGCCACGGCCAGCGCGATCACCGCTGCGATGACGGGCGCGACGAGCCTCGGCGTCAGCACGTGACCGGCCGGGCGGGCGCGGAACCCGCGAAGCCGCTAGACCCAGACTTCTTCGGTATGCAGCCGGGTCAGCAGGATTTTGCTGATCCGCCACTCTCCGTCCTGTTTTACGTAGTGTTCGTGGTAGTGTCCCCAGCCCTTGAAGTGGCATGTCGGCAGGCGCACGTAATCGAACATTGCCCAGATCGCTTCCGCCGTCGTCGCGCCGGTCAGTTTGATCTCGGGCATGAAACCCTGATGCATCGATTTCGCGCCGGTCATGAGCGCGCGAATTCCGTCGACGAGTGCTTCACAACCTTCGATCTCGACATCCACCGGCAGATCGTCCGACGCGCGCGGCACGCCTTCATAGCGGGCGCTGATGTCCGCCGTGAAACACGTGTGCCAGTCGTCGAACTGCTGGGTGTCCATCAGGCGAAAGTAACGTGATTTCAATTGCCGGATTGCTTCGAGATCATCGAGTTGGTCGTTCGTCATGGTTGCCTCCGTTCGGATTGATTGTTGTTCCGATAGTGTACTCATTAACGACGGCTGCGCTTCATTGTCTGTTACTCTGCGTCATGGCACATTGCGCCGCCATAGTATTCTGGATTGCTTGCATGAAACGTTCGCTGCCCGGGCATCTCGCCGCGGCCGATCGCGGGGTCGCTTGCTTCGTGCGATCGGACATGAACACCGGGGACGCGCGTACCGGGTGCACGCGCCCGCGCGGTCGCTAGCGGATGGGCCCGGCGGCGTCACCGCGTCACTGGGGCGGCGTCATCCTGGCGCTCGCCGTTGCGGTCAGCTTCGCGGCGAACTCGACGTTTGCCGGCCTCGCCTACACCGGCGGTGCGGATGCGATGTCGGTGTTTGCCGCACGCAGCACGGCGGCATATGTCGTGTTGCTGGTCTACCTCGTGGCAACGGGCCGCCCGCGCAAACTCCCGGCGCGTCAACGCAACAAGGCACTTCTGCTCGGCGTGGTCATGGCGTGGGCGTCGTACGCCCTGCTCTCCGCGATGGAAAGAATGCCCGTCGCGTTGTGCGTTATCACGCTCTACACCTATCCGCTGCTCGTCGCCTCGTTCGGCTGGTGGAGCGGACGGGAGCGCTTTCGCGCGCGTTTCGCCGTCGCGCTCGCGGTCGCATTCGCCGGTCTCGTACTCGCGCTGGATCTGTCGGGCAATGCGCCGAATCCTGGCGGTCTCGTGCTTGCCGCAAGCGGCGCGATCGGTGTGGCGACGTTGCTGCTCGCCAATGAGCGGGTACGCGCGCCGGCCGATGCACAGGCGTTTACGCTGTATATGCTTGCGACCTGCATGATACTGGCGCTGATTATCAGTGCCGCCGAGGGCGAATTCGCGTTACCGCAGACGCGCGCGGCTTGGGTCGGTTTCATCGCGACCCCGCTGTGCTACAGCTTTTCGATCATCTGCATGTTTGTTGCCGTTTCGATGATCGGCTCACTGCGCACATCGGTCGTCATGAATCTCGAACCCGTATCGAGCGTACTGCTCGGCTACCTGCTGCTGTCGCAAACGCTCGACGGATCGCAGTTACTCGGCGTTGCACTCGTTATTGCGGCGATCGTGTTCATCGAGGGTGGCTATGCAGCCGGGGCCAGGGTCAGCCCGTAGGCGTCCCGCCGGCGCGCCGATACCCGCCGAAGCCGAGATTTTCACGCAATGTGGCGGCAGCGTAGTCGGCGTGGTACAGCCCGCGGCGTTGCAGTTCCGGCACGACAAGATCGACGAAATCGACGTAGGCGCCGGGCACGTGAGTCGCACCGATGACGAAACCGTCGCAGGCCCCCCCGGTGAACCACTGTTCGAGTCCGTCCGCAACATCGCGCGGGGTGCCGACGAAGTTCGGCGCCTCGTGGATCGTCCCGCGACCGCTGTATTGCACGAAGTCGGCGACGGTCGGGTTGCGTTTGCCGGACAGTTGCACAACCCGGTCGCGGATTGCGAGTAAGCCGCCGAGCGCGCCGAGTTCCTCGTCGCTGAACGTATCGTTCAGCGACTTGCGCGCGAAATCGTAATTCAGCACCTCCGACAACAGGGTCAAACCGTCGATCGGCTCGGCGAGCGCTTCGATCCGCGCGGCTTTGTCCTCGGCTTCCGTTTGCGTCCGGCCGACGATGGGATAGACGAGCGGCGCGAGACGAAACGAGTCCGGATCGCGTCCCTGCTGCAGGGCTTCCGAGCGCATGTCCGCACACACACGGCGACCGAATTCGATGTCGGGAAAGATCGCGAAGATCACTTCACCCCAGCGCACGGCAAACTCGCGTCCGCGTCCGCTCTGCCCGGCCTGGATGATCACGGGATGCCCCTGCGGGGTCCGCGGTACCGTGAACGGTCCGCGCGAGGAAAGGAAGCGGCCGTTGAAATCGAGCCGGGACACTTTCGCGGGGTCGGCAAAACGACGTGATTCGCGATCGAGGATCAGGGCATCTTCGGCCCATGAATTCCAGTGTCCGAGGACAACGTCCATGAACTCGTCGGAACGGTCATAACGCAGGTCGTGAGCGATGGATGCACCGCGCCCCATGTTGCGCGCTTCGGAGTCGTTCAGTGACGTAACCACGTTCCACGCCGCGCGTCCGCCGCTCATGTGATCGAGCGTCGCGAACTGGCGCGCAATGTGAAACGGCTCGAAGTAACTCGTCGATAAAGTGGCGCCGAGTCCGATCCGGTTCGTCACCGCGCTGAGGTTCGCGAGGATCGGCAGCGGGTCCATTTTCACGACACGAATACCGTTCTCGACCGAGGCGGCGTGGTCGTCACCGAAAATGTCCGGCATGGCCAGGCGGTCGTCGAAGAACAGCAGATGAAACTTGCCACGCTCGAGCGTGCGCGCGATGTGCTGGTAGTAATCGGCGCTCAGAAAATCCTGGCGCGCCTGCGGGTGGCGCCACGAACCGACGTAGTTCGAACAGTTCTGGGCCTGTACGAAGCCAATCAGGGCCATCTGCTTGTGCGGCATCATGCGACCTCAGTGGCGCCGGGTGGTTTGCGTATGATCCGGGTGGACGGTGTCGCGTTCAGATATCGTCGAAATTTCCGTGGCGTCCCTTGCCGGATGCAAACCGCGCCGCGCCGGCGACCCCCTCTGCAGCGAGCACCTGCTTGCCACCGGCGAATTCACCGCGCAGCCCTTCTGCGATCGTCATGCCACTGTGGCGGAAGACCGACGCACGGTCGGCGCGCAGGCAGCCCTGGGGAAAGCGCGAAATTTCCGCGGCCAGAGCCTCGGCTTCACGCCGCGCGGTACCGGGTTCGACGAGCCTTTCGCACAACCCAACGTCGTAACATTCCTCGGCCGGTACTTTGCGACCGGTCAGGATCATGTCGAGCGCCCGCCCGCGGCCGACTATCCGGGGCAGCCGGATCGTGCCGCCGTCGATCAACGGAACGCCCCAGCGGCGGCAGTACACGCCCATGTAGGCGTCGCGCGCCATGACCCGGAGATCACACCACAGCGCGATCTCCATGCCGCCGGCGACGGCCGGTCCTTCGATCGCCGCGATCACGGGCTTTGACAGTTCGAGCCGGGTCGGGCCCATCGGGGCGCGCGGGTCATTCGTCGTGCCGTCTTTGAAATCGAGCGCGGCGAGTGGATCGTCCTGGCCGACGAGCGTGCCGGCAAACTTCAAATCCCACCCGGCACAGAACGCGCCGCCGGCGCCCCACAACACGGCGACCGCGAGGTCGGGGTTCGCTTCGAAATCGAGAAATGCAGCGTATAAGGCATCCGCGCTGTCGGGGTCCATCGCATTGCGCGCGTGATAGCGGTCATGGATGATCGTGCGCACGGCACCCTGGTCTTCGCAGCTAATCGTCATGGTCTCCCCCTGTCCGCGTGTTGGCCGGCCTGCCGGCATGTTAGTCGTAACCCGTCGTCGCGGCACCGGGTGCCGGGGCGCCGGCGGCGCGCGACGGCAGATCCGCCCGCGACGCACCGGCAAACCGCGTGCCGAGGTGGTTCAGAGCAGTTCTTCGGCGAGAAAACGCGCTTCTTCCGGTGCGCCGAGCGAGACGATCATCGTGCCCACGTGCCCGCGCGTCGCGGCGTCTTTCCAGCGGGTGAGTTGTTCGCGAATGTGCCCCGGCGGACCAACGAGCGCGGTGTCGTCGACGAGCTGGTCCGGCACCGCGGCGGCGGCGGCGTCTTTCTCGCCACCGAGGAACAAATCCTGAATCTTCACGGCGGCTTCTTCGTAGCCCAGCGTTTTTGCGTAGTCGTTGTAGAAGTTTTTCTTGCGCGCACCCATACCGCCGATATATAGCGCGAGACCCTGCTTCACCTTCATCCGGCAAGCCGCGATATCGTCACCCATGGCCATCCGCACAAACGGTGCGACATCGAAGTTCGCGAGTGACTTGCCCCCGCCGGCCTTCGCGAAGCCGTCGTTCAACGGTCCTTCGAACAAATCGAAGCGATCCGGATCCATCCACACGGGGAAGAAGCCGTCGGCTACTTCTCCGGCCATGCGTACGCCGGCCGGGGTGAACGATGCGGTATAGATCGGCAGGTCGGGATTACCGTGCAATATGCTTTTCAGCGGCTTGCCGAGGCCGGTGCTGCCGACGCCGCGATAGGGGATCTGATAGTGCTCGCCGTCATGCGTGAGTGGCTCCTCACGCGCGAGTATCTTGCGGATGATCGCGATGTATTCCTTGCTGCGCGCGAGTGGCTTGCCGTAGGCGTCGCCGTACCAGCCCTCTACCACCTGCGGTCCCGACGGCCCGACCCCGAGGATGAAACGCCCGCCGGACAACTGGTCGAGCGTCATCGCGGTCATCGCCATGTTCGCCGGGGTGCGGGCGGGAATCTGGCAAATCGCGGTGCCGGCTTTCAGTTTCGTCGTCCGCGCGAGGATCCACGCGAGCGGCGTGATCGCATCGGAGCCCCACGCTTCCGCCGACCATACCGAGTCGTAGCCCGCGGCCTCGGCCTCGAGAATCAAATCCATGGGCAGCCGATATTTCGCGCCCGAGTAGCCAATCATCAGTCCAACTTTCATAACCTGTGTCCTGTGCAAGGCGCCACCTTGACGCCGGTGAATTCCGGATTGTCCGCGCGACTAGCGGATGTCTTTGAGGATTTCGCCAAACCGTTCGACCTGTTCGAGGCATTCCGTGCGTGACGGGTAATACTGGCCGGGGTTTACCGGATTGCGGGTGCGAATACACAGTTGATCGGGGTTTACCTTTTCTTTCATTTCACCCATGCGGTCGACCCATTGCTGTTTGTTACCGAGGCACAAAAACGTGCTTTCGATCGTTTCCAGCATTTCCTTCGCTTCCATGTCCGGGGACAGCCCCTTCTCGGCATAGAAACTCCACTCTTTCACCCAGCGGTGGCCGTGGCGTTCGCGGATGTCCGGTTCATCACCGAGCCAGCCTTCGAAACCGACCGTGATCTGAAAATCCTGTTTGCCGCGTTCGGCGGCGCGCTCGCGCATGCTCTTCGCGGCCGGTCCGAGTTCGTCGACGTGTGGCGGAAACCACAGGCACCAGCCTTCGTAATTCAATGCCCGTTCCATCGCTTTCGGTGCAAACGCACCGATCCAGATCGGCGGCCGCGGTCGCTGATACGGTTTCGGGGTCAGACGCACACCTTCGTACCGGAAGAATTCTCCGTCGTAGTTGAATTCGTCCTGTGTCCACGCGCCGATAATGCACTCCATCACTTCCTCGAAGCGCTTGCCGCGCCGCGCAAACGGAACGCCGAAGCAGCGAAAATAATCCTCGTGGTAACCGACACCGGCACCAAAGACGAAGCGACCACGGCTCAGGTTGTCGACCGCGGCGAGTGCTTCGGCAAGATGAATCGGGTCGTGGAACGTTGGCTGCATTACCGTACACGCCAACTGCACGCGTTGCGTGCGGGCCGCGAGCGCCATCAGCATCGTTTCCGCATTCGGCCACCAGGTTTCGGGACGCTGATGACGTTCCGGAATCCAGACCCCGTCGAAGCCGACTTTCTCGGCGAGTTCCGCTTCGTTGATGCAGTGCTCCATCGCGTCGGCGACCTGATCCGGCGTCGGCGGAACGGCTTGATCATATTCTCCGAAGTGTGTGTCGGGCATAAAAGCGATTTTCACGAACGGTCTCCTTTCTTTTTATCGGGCGTGAATGATGCACTGCAAAATTTCTGTTTCGTTCATGCCGGAAACACGCGGTGCCGGGTTTCTGCGCGGTGCGCGGTTTCACGTCGTGCGCGATGCGATTCCGCACGCATTGCCGAGGCGGTAACGGCTTGGCGGGATATCGCGCCATTCTATACAATGCGGCAACGTATATTAAGCACAAGCAGGCGCGACCGCGGTCGTCGAATCGGAGAATCTGTAATGGCTGAAGCACTGAGTGAACGCGAGGGAACCCTGCCCGAAGATGCGCGCCGGGCAAGCGCAACCGGGGCACCGACACTTGCGGAACTCATCCGCTCGCGTGATGAACTGACGGAGTCCACCGGTCACTACTACGGCGTGACGGAACTGTCACTGCGCGACGCGGACCCGATCAAGTACGAACGTTTTTACGCAAAGATGCATGCCGCGGTACTCGCGGCGCGCGAATCGGCGCGTTTTGTTGCCGCAAGTCCCGGTTCACGCGAAATGGGCGAATCACTGTGGGGTCTCGCAACCCCGGAAGGCGACACCCTCGCGGTCTCGCTCGGCTTTCTTTCCCACACCGCAATCTTCCCGGTGTCGATCCGCTACATGGCAGACAACGATTACGACGTCAATGACGGGATCGATGACGGCGACGTCTACGCGGTCAGCGACGGACTCACCGGTGGCGTCCCGCATCCGGGCGACTTCTATTCGTTCGTACCGATCGTCGTCGAGGGTGAAGTCGTCAGCTGGGCGGTCGGGATCAATCACCTGATGGAAAACGGTGCGCCGGTGGCGGGAAGCTGGGCAACGTTTTCCGTCGATACGTTCATGGACGGGCTCGTGTGTCCGCCGATGCGCACGGGCCGCAAGTTGAAACAGGAATCGTGGTGGAAGGCGATTTGGGAACGGCGCACCCGTGCCGCGACGATGAACATCCTCGACGACAAAATGCGCCTCGCCGGCTGCGCGATGATTCACGAAGCGGTACACAAGCTGATCGACGAGTTCGGCATGGCGTATTACAAGCGCGCCATTCGCGAAGTGATTGAAGAAAGCCGCCGCATGGTCGTCGACAATATGAAGTCGCTGCTCGTGCCTGGCACCTACAATGGCTGCGCGTTCCGGCTCGTGAAATACGAAGGCCTGCAGAACGTCTGGTCGCACGCAAACAAGAACACGCTCATCCACGTGCGCGCCAGCGTCGAGCCTAACGACACCGGTCTCATGCTCGATACGGAAGGCAGCTCCAAGTGGGGTTACCACTCCTACAACGCAACCCCGGGCGGTGCGGATTGCGCCGTGTTCCTTGGCATGATCAACTCGTTCTCGCACAACACGAAGGTGACCGCCGGGATCGAGCTTGCAGTGCAGCGCCACTACGCGAAAGGCAGTATCTACAACCCGGACAATGAGTACGCGAGCAACGCGAACCTGTGGGCGCAGACCGTAGCGCTGAACAGTATCGGCTTCGGCGCCATCTCGCGCGCCCAGTTCTCGCGCGGCTACCTCGAAGAAGCGTTCACGATCGACGGCAACTGGGGCGCGTTCCAGGGCGCCGGAACGACCGCGGACGGTTCGAATTACGGCTTCACGAACTTCGAATGGCTCGGTGGCACGGGCCGCGGCGCGTGGTGTTATCGCGACGGCGAACCGCTTGTGTGGGCGGCGTGGTCGCAACTTGCGACGATCGGCGATGCCGAGGAATTCGAAAGCACCGTACCGCCGTTGTTCTATCTCGGGCGCAAATTGCTGAAAGGCTATTTCGGTTACGGCAAATACCGCGGCGGACCCGGCAACTCGGCGGTGCACTGGTGCGTCGAACCGGGAAAACACGTCGCACTGACGCGCCCGAACGGCGGCCTGTCATGTACCCCGTCCGTCGGGCTCGGCATGAGCGGCGCCTACCCGGGGCCCGGCTCGTTCATGATCTCCGCTCGCGGCACGAACCTCGACGAACTGATCACCGAAGGTGAAACACCCCGCGATGCGCGCGAACTGCTCGAAATGGTCGATAGTGGCCAGTTGAAAGTCGACAAACTCGAGATTTGGAAAACGGACTGCCCTGAACTCGCGCTGCGTAACAACGATCTGTTCGTCGATGCGGCCGGCGCTTCCGGCGGCTGGGGCGATCCGCTGGACCGCGACCCGGCACTCGTGATTGCGGATCTGAACGACGGCACGACCCCGCACTATGAATTCGTGCGCGAAATGAACGGCGTCATTGCAACGCAGGATGCAAGCGGCGAATGGCATCTCGATGAGCCGGCGACCCTCGCGAAGCGTGCCGCCCTGCGCCAGGCACGGCTCGATGAATCCGAAGACGTGGAAACGTGGTGGCGGCGCGAACGCGACCTGATCGCGGCGAAGGATTTCAAGCCGGAAGTACGGGAAATGTATGCGCAGAGTTTGAGCTTCGCGAAGTTCAACCGGGAGTTCTGCGGTTTCTGGCAGGTCGAAGCGGGCTACACACTGGGAGAAGACGGGGTATGAGCAACTCGGCAGGCGTTTCGAAGGAACTTATCGAACAACTCATCGACGGCACGATCGATGCGGAGAACGCTACCCGTCTGATCCGGATGGAACGCAAGGACAAGGAGCGGTTCTTCAATTACATCGCGGTGCTGCAGGAGCGGGTCGAATGGTCCGATCAAATCCTGTTGCGGCTCGGCGACAAGGTCTACGTCGTGATCAACGCAAACAAGCAACGCGTAACGAAATGCGCCTGCGGCCACGAGTTCGGCGACTACCGCCAGAACTGGAAGCTCGGCTGCAGGATCCGCACGCGCAAGACCCTCGAGGAAATGAGCCAGGTTTACGATCCCGCGCCCGCGGTGCCGGAACCGGGCTGGCAGGAAATTCGCGAGTTCTTCTGTCCTTCATGCGCGAGCCAGCTCGCCGTCGAGGTCGTCGCGCCGGGCTATCCCATCGTGTTTGAAATGCTGCCCGATCTGGACAAGTTCTACGCAAGCTATCTCGAGCACCCGCTGCCCGACGCGGCACCGGACTGGTATGAAGATCACTCACACAAGCGTACGCAGGCCTGGGCGCAGGGCGCGGGCTGACATGACTGGCGCGGCGGGAAATCGCCGCGCAAACATTAAAGCAACACAACGATCAGACCCGGCGGGCTTGCCCGAGCCGGGCATACAAACTCGACACAGGACTAAGCGATGACGAACACAACCATGGCCGCCGACAGTAGCGGGCAGTACATCCTTGCGCTCGACGCCGGCGGTACGATGACCGATGCGATCCTGGTCAAACCCGATGGGAGCTTCACGGTTGGTAAATCGATTTCGCGGCGCGAAGACGAGCCGCTGAGCTACCGCCAGTCGACGAGCGATGCGGCGGCTCAAATCGGCATGTCCGTCGAAGACGTGCATGCCAGGTGCGCTGCTGATATCTATTGCGGCACCGGCATGCTGAACACGATTTTGACGGGCCAGGGACGCAAGATCGGCCTGCTCGTGACGCGGGGCTTCGAGGACATCACGGTAATGGAAGGTGGTCTAAGCTACCTCGGTCAGAGCCAGGCCGAGGTGTTGCATCAGCAATTGCACCGGCATACGCGTCCGCTGGTCGAACCGAAGAACGTGCATGGCATCAGCGAGCGTCTCGGCGGTGGCTGTTACCAGGGCAATATCCATTTGCCTGCCGGCGCCGAACTGATCCCGCTGAACGAAAACCAGGTGCGCAAGGCCACGCACGCGCTCGTCGATGCCGGGGTCGAGGTGATCGGGATCCTGTTTCTGTATTCCTTTGTCGACCCCGTCCACGAGCACGCGGCGAAAGCAATTTGCGAATCGGTGCTGAAGGAACGCGGCGTGCAGTTGCCGGTGGTCTGTTCCGCTGACGTCGCACCGGTTTCGAAAGAAAACAATCGCCTGAAGTCACTGCTGTTTCAGTGCTTCGCCGCGGAACAGGTTCGCGACTCGCTGCTTGCGGTGGAAACCCAGGCGCGGGAATACGGTTATCGCGGCCGCCTGCTGACCCTGCTGTCGTATGGCGGTGCGGTAAACATGGAGTATCCGCGGCTGTATGAAACGATGATCTCCGGTCCCATCGGGGGTTTGATCGGGGCGCAGTTCATTGCCGACCAGCTCGACCTCGACAGCGTCGTCACCGCCGATATGGGGGGTACGAGTTTCGACGTCGGGCTCGTCATGGATAAACGGATCGGGATTACGAAAAGTGCGGACCTCGCGGGACATCGACTCGCCTTGCCCATGGTGGAACTCGATTCCGTCGGCAGCGGCGCGGGCTCGGTTGTTTACGTCGACGAATACAAGCGACTGCACGTCGGCCCGGAAAGCGCGGGCGCGAAAGTCGGGATCTGCTTCCAGTACGACCGCCTGACAATCACGGATATCAATGTTGCGCTCGGTTACGTCGACCCGGACTATTTTCTTGGCGGTCAGATGAAACTCGATCGCGACAAGGCGCTCGCTGCGCTCGACGAGGCCGTGGCGAAACCGCTCGGGCTCGATGTCTATGAAGCGGGCGCGGGGGTCCTCGACATCGTCAACACGGAAATGAACGACCTGCTCCGGACCATGGTTGCCGCGAAAGGTTACGACACGCACGATTTCACACTGCTGTACTACGGCGGCGCCGGACCCGTGCATATGTACGGATTCGCCGAAGGCATCGAATTCGCCGATGTGATCACCCTGCCCTGGGCTGCCGGGTTCTCCGCGTTCGGCGCGGCCTGCGCGGAGTACATGCATCGCTACGATCGTGGTTCACGACTGCTGATCCCGAACGGTTTGTCGGATGCGGAGCTCGATGAGGCCGCCGCGCAGATCCGGGCCGCATGGGAAGGGCTCGAACACGAGGCGCGCGAGGAAATGCGGAACGAAGGGGTCGACCCGGCAAAGCTCGTGTTCCGCTACGGTGTATCGGCGCGCTACATCGGACAGCTTGAAAGTTTCGATACGATGCTGCCGGACGGTTCGATGACGGGGGCGGACGATGTGCGTCGCATGATCGCGGCGTTCGAGGATATGTACACGAAAGTGTATCCGGAGGGCGCGCGCTTCCCCGACGCCGGTTATTCCCTGACGACGGTCAACCTCGAGGCCGTCGCTCCGAAACCGCAGCCTTCGCTGCCGGATTATCCGCTCGCCGGGGTCGTGCCGTCGCCGGAGGCTTACGTGGAAACCCGCGATGTGTACCACAAGAACGCCTGGACCCCGTTCAAGGTCTACGAGATGGCCGCACTCGAACCCGGCAATGAAATTCCCGGACCGGCGATTATTCGTGATCCGATGACCACCGTCGTTATTCCGCCTGGCCGCGAAATGTGGCTCGATGCGAAGCGAATACTGCACTACCGCTAACGGAGAACCTGCCTGTGAAACTCGCCACCTTCAGCCACGACGGACGAACCGCGATTGGCCGCGTCGAAGACGACACGATTATCGATTTGAGCAACACCGGACTGCCGGGCGAAATGAGCGCGCTGCTCGCCGCCGGCCGCCCGGCCCTGCAACAGGCTGCAAGCGCGGACGGACGGCGTCTCGGGCTGAGCCAGGTTGAACTGCTCGCGCCGGTACTGCGCCCGCCGAAGATTCTCGCAATCGGACTGAACTACCGGGATCACATCGAGGAAACCGGACTCGACACGCCGGAATTCCCGATGTTCTTCAACAAACAATCAACCTCGGCGAACGGTCCGTACGCGCCGTGGCATATGCCGAAAGTCTCGGACAAGCTCGATTATGAAGGTGAACTCGGTTTCGTTATCGGGCAGCGCTGCCGCCACGTGCCGCGGGAAAAAGCGCACGAAGTGATCGCGGGTTACTGCGTGTGTAATGACGGCAGCGTGCGCGACTGGCAGATGCGCTCCCAGACGTTCACGCTCGGGAAGTCGTTCGACACGCACTGCCCGTTCGGACCGTACATCGTCACCCCGGACGAAGTCGACGATCCGCATGCCCTCGATCTGAAAACCTGGGTGAACGGCGAGCTGCGTCAGGATTCCAATACCCGACATCTCGTGTTCGACTGCTTCGATCAAATCGCCACGCTGACGCAGGCGTTTACGCTCGAGCCCGGCGACCTGATCCTTACCGGCACCCCGAGCGGAGTCGGGATCGGGTTCAAGCCGAAAAAATTCCTGCGGGTCGGTGACAAGGTTCGCATCGAAATCGAGAACATCGGATATATCGAAAACGAAGTCATCGCGGAACCGTAAGACCGCGAACGTTTCGCCGCGACGGGCGGCGAAGCATCGACCATCGCCGTCGCGGCATTGCCTGCCGCGCGGACGCTACCAGGCGGGGCAATCTGAATGTATGCATGGCAGTTCGACGAATACGGCCGGTTCGGGGATGTATTGCACTGGGTTGAACGGGATACCCCGATCCCCGCTGCGAACCAGGCGCTCGTACGCACGAGCGCGGTGTCGCTGAACTTCCCGGATCTGCTGATCACGCAGGGCCTGTATCAGAACAAGGCACCACTGCCCGCGGTCCCTGGCTGCGAGGCCGTCGGGATCATCGAAAGCGCGGGTGCGGACAGCAATTTCACGGTGGGTGAACGCGTCGTCGGTTTCGCGCACTCCGGCGGTACGCTCGCGGACTATTTCCTCGTCGACAATAACAATGCGTGGGCCGTGCCGGATCACGTCAGTGACATCCAGGCCGCGGCGCTGAGCGTCACCTACGGGACATCGTATTTCGGAATCCGGCACCGTGCCCGCATCGAGCCGGGCGAAGTACTGCTCGTACTCGGCGCGTCCGGTGGCGTCGGTACGGCCGCGGTGCAACTCGGGAAAGTCTTCGGCGCAACCGTGATCGCCGCCGCCGGCAGTGCCGGGAAGCTCGAGGTGTGTCGCAGCATCGGCGCGGATCACGTGATCAACTACCGCGAAGAAGACATCGTCGAGCGGGTCAAGGCGCTTACCGACGGACGCGGGGCGGACGTGATTTACGATCCGATCGGCGGCGACCTGTTCGACCAGGTGAAGCGATGCGTGAACTGGGAAGGCCGCATCGTCATCATCGGGTTTGCATCCGGCAGGATCCCGAGTATCGAGTGCAATCGATTGCTGCTGAAAAACATGGCGGTGCTCGGACTCGCCTGGGGCCAATACCTCGAACGTGACCCGGCGAAAGGCGCGGCCTGTCAGGAGGCGCTGTACGGCTATCTTGCCGACGGTTCGATCGACCCGGTGATCTACCGGGTGCTCCCGTTCGCCGAAGTCAAACAAGGACTGAGCCTGATGGAAAGCCGCGAACTCTACGGCAAGATCGTCATCACCCGCTGAGACCCGCAGGGACTATCCCGATGTTACGTGGCAGTTGTTTATGTGGTGCGGTGACCTACACCCTCGATGGCGCACCGTTGCTGATGGAAAACTGTCACTGTTCGATGTGCCGCAAGGCGCACGGCAGCGCGTACGCGACGTTTCTGAAGATAGCGCGCACGGACTTTCGTTTCACGCAAGGTGAAGACCTCGTTGCACGCTACCGCTCATCGGCCGGGGTGACGCGCAGTTTTTGCCGCGAGTGTGGCGGCAGGCTGCTGTTCGACTGGGACCAGGCTACGGAGCACCTGTGGCTCGCAGCCGGCGGACTCGACGACGATCCGGGCATCACCCCGTCGATCCATATCTTTGTCGGTAGCAAGGCCGACTGGGATCAGATCGACGACGACCTGCCGCGGTATGAGGCCTATCCACCCGCGGAGTGAGCGCCATGAACACGATTCCCGACATGATTCATTACTTCGACTACAAGAGTCCTTACGCCTATCTTGCGCAGGCCGAGTTGTTCGAACTCGCGGGGCGTGGCGATTTGCGCATCGAATGGCGACCGCTGACCCTGGACATCCCGAAGTATCTCGGCAGCGCGGAACTCGATGAGAACGGTGAAGTCATTACGGCGTCGCGGAACGAGCATCAATGGCGGCGCGTGAAATACTCCTACATGGATTGCCGGCGCGAGGCGAATCGTCGCGGTCTCACCCTGCGCGGGCCGCGTAAGATATTCGACAGTGAACTTGCGCATATCGGCTTTCTGTTTGCCGCCGCCCGCGGTGATTTCCGCCCCTATCACGACACGGTGTTCGAACGCTTTTGGCGGCGTGAGCTGGATATTGAAGACATCAACGTAATCGAGGCGACGCTCGGCGAGGCCGGGATCGATAACCGGGGCTTTCGCGATTACGCCGCGACGACCGGACGGGCGGCCCTCGATGCGGTGCAGCGGAGTGCCGAATCCGACGGTGTGTTCGGCGTTCCCTCTTACGTCGTCGATGGCGAGTTGTTCTGGGGCGCCGAGCGACTCGATCGCGCGCTCGAGAAGGCGGGCGTGCTCGCGCGCGGCTGACGGTCACGCGTTACGTTCCGCAGTGTTCTTATTGCATTGCACATAAGCGTCGGCCCGATCGGTACAAATCTGGTTGTAAGTTGTCCGGCCTGCGTCCAGAATAAGACGCCAAGGCCTAGCCAGAAACCTGCATCAGGTGGAAGTAATATAAAAAACGAACGGGTAGCCGAGTCCGAGTTACGCATCGCCCCACTCGCCCGAGCGGCTCATCCGAACAGACTTCTTGCCCATGTCATCGACGATCACACCGTTTCTGCTGCACGACTGCCTGAGCCCCGAGCCAGGACTGTCACACCGAATTCCTCATGTCATTCATCCTTCGTTCCAGACCGGAGCGTAAGTCTGTGCCGACTTGCGCTGCGCAACTCAATGCACGTGGCACGCGATAGGAGATTGGTCCCGCAATGAATATCTATGTTGGCAACCTGTCATACGACATGAGCGAGGAAGAGCTTCGGCATTCGTTCGAAGATCACGGTGCCGTTGATTCGGCGAAAATAATCATGGATCGCGAAACCGGCCGTTCGAAAGGCTTTGGTTTTGTCGAAATGCCGGACGCTTCCGAAGCGCAGGCGGCAATCCAGGAACTCAATGGTGCGATGGTGAGCGGTCGGCCACTGCGTGTGAACGAAGCGAAACCGCGGCGCGAATTCAGTCCACGCCGGGGGGCACGGTAACCGGCGCCGGCACTCGGCCGGCGGGGGCCGGCGACGACGGGCGGGTGACGCGCAGCGAATCCGGCGCTCGGGCGATCGAGTTCTGGTTCGATTTTGCCAGTACTTACTCCTACCCCGCGGCAATGCGGCTCGCTGACGCCGCGGCGACAGCACGCGTTCCGGTGATCTGGCGCGCGATGCTGCTCGGGCCGATATTTCAGGCGCAGGGCTGGAACGATTCGCCGTTTAATGTTTACCCCGCGAAGGGGCGGTACATGTGGCACGACATGCAGCGTTTGTGCCGCGAACTCGGACTGCCGTACGCGCGCCCGTCTGAATTTCCGCGCAACGGCCTGCTCGCCGCGCGGGTTGCCTGTGCGTGTGACGACGATCCGCGACTGGGCTCCTTCGTGCGTGGGGTCTTCACCGCGAATTTCGTCCGCGACGAGGATATCGCTGATCCCGCCATCGTTCGCAGCTGTCTCGAAGCCGCCGGCATCGAACCCGCCGAACCCCTGAACCGCGCGCAGTCGCCCGCGGTGAAGCAACTGCTCAGGGAGCGGACCGCAACGGCCGCGCAGGCGGGAATCTTTGGCGCGCCGACTTTTCGCGTCGATGGCGAGTTGTTCTGGGGCAACGAACGCCTGGCGGCGGCAATTACCGCCGCAGGCTCAGGGAGCGCGTAATTTGTAGCGCTGGATCTTGCCGGTCGCGGTTTTCGGGAGTTCCTCGATGAATTCGATCCAGCGCGGATATTTCCACTTTTCCGTATGCTGCTTCACGAAGTCCTGCAGTTCGCGCTCACGCTCCGCGTACTCCGATGCCGGCGCAGGATTGCGCAGCACGACAAATGCCTTGGGCTTGATGTTCCCGTCTCCGTCCGCGTGCGCGACGACAGCGGCTTCGACAACCTCCGGATGCGTCATCAGGACGGTTTCCACATCGAACGGCGACACCCAGTTGCCGCCGGACTTGAACATGTCATCGGTGCGGCCGCAAAAGTGATAATAGCCCTGCTCATCGCGAAAATATTTGTCGCCCGTGAAGGTCCAGGTGCCGGCGAACGTCCGGCGCGATTTTTCGATCTGGTTCCAGTAACCCTCCGCGCTCGAATCGCCGCTGACCGCGAGTTCACCGATTTCGTGCGCGGCCGTAATGACTTCGCCGGCATCGTCGACGAGTTTCGCCGCGTAACCGGGCACGGGTAAGCCGGACGCGCCGTAGCGCACGTCATCGGGCCGGTTACTCAGGAAAATATGCAGCATCTCCGTGGAGCCGACCCCGTCGATGACCGGTACGCCGAAGCGTTCCTGCCAGCGACGCCCGGTAGCTTCCGGCAAGGCCTCGCCTGCCGATATGCACAGTCGCAGGCGGCTGGAGCCGGGTTCCGCCCGCGTCGCTTCATCGGCGAGGATCGCGGCGTACAGCGTCGGTACGCCGAAATACACCGTTGCACTGTCGCGCCGTAACAGCGCGAGTACGAGCGCCGGGGTGGGACGCTCCCGGGTCAGTATCGTCGTCGCGCCAACCGCCAGCGGAAACGTCATACCGTTACCGAGGCCGTAGGCGAAAAACAGTTTCGCCGCGGAATACACGATGTCGTCTTCGCGGATGCCGAGAACATCGCGGCCGAAGGCATTTGCCGTATACATGAGGCTGCGGTGCAGATGCTTTACACCCTTCGGGTTGCCGGTGGAACCCGAGGAATACAACCAGAACGCCACCTCGTCGGCGCACGTGTCGGCGCACGCGAGCGAACCTGAGGTCGCGGTGCGCAGTGCATCGAGTGAGGGCATGCCGTCGATGGCGCCGTCGGCAATGATCACCTCGCGCAGCGCCGGTTGATCGCCAAGCGCTTCGGCAACAACCGGGTACAGGGCCGCGCTCACGACCAGGATCTGCGCGCGACTGTCCTGCAGGATATAGCGATAGTGCTCCGCGGTGAGCAGCGTATTGATCGGCACGGGAACGATGCCTGCCTTGATTGCGCCCCAGAACACGCTGACGAAATCGATGCTGTCCTGCATGATCATCGCAATGCGGGCTTCCGCACCGAGGCCCGCGTTGCGCAGGACATTCCCGCACTGGTTCACGCGAACCGCAAGCTCGCCGTACGGGTAGCGCCCTTCGTCGTCGATATAGGCGATCTTGTCGAGTCGACCGGCATCGAGATGTTGGTCGATAAAATGCGTCGCCGCGTTGAAGCGTCGCGGCACCGGATTCGCGTGATCGTCGCGGTCGTTCATTGTTGATTCACTCGTCGAGGAAGTCAGGGAAGTCCTTCGCCACCGACATCGTGTAGCGGGCCGGGCGTTTTTCGAGGAAACTCGTCACGCCCTCGTGCGCGTCGGCGCCGCCGCCCATGACGAACAGGGCTTTGGATTCGAGCCGAAACGCATCTTCGGGATTTTTCGCGCCCAGCATTTGCCACAGCAGACGCCGCGCGATCGCGGCCGATACGGCGCTCGTGTTGTCGGCGATGGAACGCGCGATCTCGTGCGCTCGCGGCAGCAGGCTGTTGGACGGCAACAACTCCGAGACGAGACCGCTCGTGTGCGCTTCCCGCGCATCGAACACGCGCCCCGTCAGGAACCAGTCGAGCGCCTGGTTGATGCCGACGACCCGCGGGGCAAACCACGAACTGCAGGCATCCGGTGCAATCCCGCGCCGGGTGAACACAAACCCCATCTTTGCCGACGTACTCGCGATTCTGAAGTCGCACGGTAACGTCATCGTGATCCCGACCCCGGTTGCCGGACCATTGATTGCCGCGATGGTCGCCTTGCGGCAGTTGAAAATTCGCAGCGTCAGCAGACCACCACCGTCGCGATGTGACTCGAGATCGTTCTCGTTCATGCGATTGAACGTGCTGCCGCCGGCGCTCAAGTCCGCGCCCGCGCAGAAAGCCCGCCCGGCCCCGGTGATGATCACGACCCGGACCTCGTCGTTCGCATCCGCTTCGTCGAAAGCCGCGAGCAGTTCGTCGAGCATCGTTCGATTGAACGCGTTCAGCACGTCCGGCCGGTTCAGCGTGATCGTCATCACACCGTTGTCGATTTTCGTCAGTAGCGTCGTCGCCGCCATGGCTGCCCCCGGAACTTCAGGTTTCTATGAGTGGTTTGACTTCTTCGATTACGCGTCGGGTTTGGTCAAACGTATCGTCGTCGCCGGCGCTCACGGGGAACAGGACGAATTTCGAAGCGCCCGCCGCGATGTACTCGAGCAAACGCGCCGTCAGCTTCGCCGTATCGCCAATACAAAACAGCGGATTCAGGTCGATGTCCGCCCCGACTCCCGCGCGCAGGAGGAACGGCGAATTGCGTACTGCGTCATCGTCCGCGCTGCCAATCCGAAACGCGATCGATGCGCCGTAATGGTCGTCGTCGATCGTGCGACCGGTATTCAGCAGCTCCGCCTTGATCATCGAAATTGAAGCGGCGACATCCGCCGGACTCGCGGCGCCCCCGATCCAGCCGCTGCCAAGCCGCGCCGTGCGTTTCGCCGCCGCGGGGCTCGACCCGCCTATCCACAACGGGAGCGGCTGCTGGATCGGTCGTGGCGCGATGCTGGCATTGCGGTACTGGAAGAACTTGCCGTCGAAATCCACGGACTCCTCGGCCCATAAACGTTCCATCAGCGTGAACATCTCGTTCGCGATGGAACCGCGATGGTCCGCGCTCCGGCCCATTGCGTTCCACTCCGCGGCATTCGGGTATCCGACTCCGAACATCGGCAGCAGGCGCCCGTTGCTGAGGAAATCGACGGTTGCGCATTCTTTCGCGAGTACGAGCGGGTCGCGCAAGGGGGCGACGATCGCGTTCATGCCGAATTTGATCTTCTCGGTACAACCCGCCAGCGTCGCAAGCGCGGTGACCGATTCGAGATAGCTGTCCGTCGAGACGAGCCGGTCGGACTGCCACATCGAGTCCACGCCGTGCTGCTCGAGAAACTCGGCCCAGCGAAAATAACTGCGCGGGTGGTCGAACGGAAAGTTCGCAAGTCCAAACCCCAGGCGTATGCTCATCGTCTGCTCCGAAATCGTTATCGTATTGGATCGCGTGGATCAGAATTCCATCGGCGACTTGAAATGGGCGTCGAAAAATCGCTCGCGGTGTTCGCGTAGCAGCGGCGTAAATGCTGCCGTCACGGCCGGGTCGGCCTGGTGAAACAGCGGCCGGAAATCCTCCGGCACCGGAATCCGGTCCCAGGAAATAACCTCGATGAGGTTCGAGAACGCGGTCCAGTAGAAATCCACCGCGCTCGGTGCATCACCGACAAAATAAGCGCTGCCGGCCCGCCGCTGGCGTTCGAGTTGCTGATCCAGCATGCGCAGCGTGGCGGCGATGCGGGCGCCCGCGCGCTTCATGTCGGCTGTACTGTACCGGTACTTGCCGGCCATCCGCGTTATGCCTTCGGGCGCGTTGCCCGCCTCGACCATCGGGCCAAACATGAGCAAACGACGATTCCAGCCGAGGCCCATTTCCCCGCACAGTTCATGCGACATGCCGAACACTTCGACGCGTGCGTACGGATCGTCAGGAACGAGTGCCGGTGTCGGCGCCAGGCGTTCGATCAGAAACAGAATATCGGTCCATCGTTCGAGTGGTTTTTCGTCGTTGTAAACAACCACCGGACCACTGTTGATGCCGGTCCAGGCGACGAGCTCATCGTTTGTGTCGCCAGGGGTGAGCAGTCCGGCGTTGAATTCGAGCCCCTTGTACTCCATCATCGCTTTCGCGGCCTGACCCCAGGGGCTTGGCGCGCCGGCCACGAGCACGAGTCTTAGTCCCGGGGTCGTCTTCAGCGTTTCGATCGGTTTGAATTCCATGCAGGCTCCTGTTGAAAATGCCACCGCGATTGGTACAGCGCCCGCTATCGTACGATGTTGACCATAATGCGTCGAGCCGGGTGCGCCGATTGCCTGCACGATAAACCGGGAGTGGACAGTGACGAATCGGGAACAATTTGAAACGCTGGCCGCGCGCCTGCCGGAACTGACTGGCGCGCAGGGCTTCGCGAATGGATGCTGTGTGCGGCTCAGCGGAAATACCCCTCCGTGGCAAACGACGGGCCTTGTGCTCACGGCCGGACAGCATTATTCAATTTTCGCGAGCGGGCGGATCTCGTGGTCCCCGCGTCACGCTGAACTGTACGGCGGACCACGTTTCCACCTGTGGGCTCGCTCGAGCCCGGGCGGACGTACCGTGAACCTCGCGGCTGACAGCGGAACGTTTGTCGCCGATTGCGACGGCGTACTCGAACTCGGGATCTATATGGGCGTGTGGGCCGACGAGTTCGGCCACCTAGCATCGTCGAGCGATCTGTATCGCGATCTTCGCGGCAGTATCGATGTTGTCGTCACAACATACGACGCTGAGCCGACCCCGGTGCTCACGCGAATTTGCCGCGATCCCGCGACCCCCGACATCGTCAGGGCCGAACTCGCGCGCTGTACGCGGCGCTACACCCCACCCGCCGGCTGGGGCTACCTCCGCGACTGCGGCTTCGCCGAAATCTACACGTGCCGCACCTCGCCTGCGGGAGCGGTGATCGACGCATGCGCCGATGATGACCAGGGCATCCTGCGCTATCCGGTTGATTTCCCGCTCAGCCCGCAAACCGTTATCCGCTGGCGCTGGCGGCTTGATGAACATCCAAGCCGGTCGCGCGAGGATCGGGCGATCACTCACGATTATGTCTCCGTCGCAACGGAATTCGATAACGGCCGCGACCTGACCTGGATCTGGAGCAGCACGCTCGCGCGTGGCGAGCATTTCGCCTGCCCGGTGAAGGTCTGGTCGGCGCGCGAAACGCACTATGTCGTGCGCAGCAGTGACGACCGCTTACAGACCTGGTATGACGAGGAACGTCACGTGCACGCCGATGTCACTGAATCGATGGGGCCACCGCCCGCGCGGATCACGGCGGTGTGGTTGATCGCGGTAAGTACGTTCCAGCATCGTACGGCGCGTGCGAGCTTCGCCGGGATCACGCTCAGTGACGGGCGGGAAGCCGTCGCGATATTATGAGCCGCCGCCCGGCGCCAGCGCTTCGAGCAGGTCCCAGTGCCACTGCGTCGAGACCGCGCTGTCCGCTTGATAATTTTCATGCGGATTGCACGGATACAAGGCGATGTGCGTCGCGCCCGCGGCGTAGTATTCATCGAGCCGTGCCCTGATCGCGGCGACATCGCCCCAGGCGCAAATCGCATCGATCAGACGGTCGCTGCCCTCATTCCAGTCACGCGCCGTAAAACCAAGTCCCCCCCACACTTTATGATAGGCCGGCAGCGACAGGTAGAACGCGTTCGCGCGCCGTGCGAGCGCGCGTGCCGAGACCGGATCCGGGTCGAGCACGCAGCGCACCGCGACATGCAGTTCCTTGTCCGGGCCGAGTATCGCGCGCGCCTGGCGTACGGTCTCGATTGACTGGAGGAACAGGAACGAACCATCGGCCTGTTTCGCCGCAACGCGCATCAACAGCGGCCCGTGGCCGGCAACGATCACCGGTGCCGGCGTCGCCGCGCGCGGGCTTTCGATCGGCGCGACCGCGAGCCGTTCGAGATAAGTGCGCATTTTAACCGCCGGTTTCACCCACGTGTGTCCACGCGGTTCAACGAGCACCGGATGCGAAACACCAAGCCCGAGCGTAAACCGCCCGCCGGACAATTCCGCGAGCGTGTTCGCGGCCTGGGCGGCGCAATCCGCGTCGTGCGCATAGACGTTCGCGATACCACTCGACACGCGCACCCGCTCGGTCTTCGCGAGCAGGTAGCCCGCTGTCGCAAACGGTTCGCGGCCGAATATTTCCGGCAGCCAGAGTTCGTGGTAGCCAAGACTTTCGAAGCGTCTCACGGCCGCGACGAGTTCGGCACCCGTCGTGCCTTCGGTCCACTGCATCAAGCCGAGCGGTTTCGTCATCGTTTCACCTCACGTCGAATCAGCGGAACGCCGGGATCACTTCGCTGGCCATTAACTCGAGATGTTCGTCGCTCCACGAGGGATCGAGGCCCGGCGGAATCGCCCACGAGTAGAATCGCGACGTTCCCGTCGCGGCGACGTACTCCCGGATCATCTCGATCGCCCGATCCGGTTCGACGATGAAGCAGCCATGTTCTTCGAGCGATGCCTGCGTCGGTTCCACCCCGGTGATGAAGTTGAGTCCGGCATCGGCAAACCATTTCCCGTACCAGTTCTGCTGGTAGGCGAAATGTTCAGCGGCCTCGGCCCAGCGCTTTTTCGGATCTTTCGCCACGATCAACCACATGTGGCCGCCGGCGATTTCGTGATCCGCGGGGTTTTTGCCGTTTTTCTCGAGTTCGGCCCAGTACTTCTTCGAGAAGTCGTTGATAGGGCCGGTCGCGATATAACCGTAACCCACACGGGCCGCACGCCGTACCGCAACATTGCTGAATCCGGCGATCCAGATGTTCGGATTTTCCTGCACCGGCCGCGGGAACAACTGGATGTCGGTGTACTGATAATGCTGACCGTCGAATGAGAATTTTTCACCCGCGAACAGGCGTTGAATGATCTCGATACCCTCTTCCATCCGCTGCGCACGTTCTTTCGGATCGATGCGCCAGCCCCTGAATTCCTCGACCCGGTAGCCAACCCCGAGCCCGAGTTCGAGACGTCCTCCGGAGATCACATCGAGTGTGGCCGCATCTTCGGCAACCCGCACCGGGTCGTGCAGCGGTAACAACAGGACGCTCGTGCCAATGCGAATTTTCTTCGTTCTCGCCGCGATGGCGCAACCGATTGCAAGCATCGACGGTGAGTAGTTGTCTTCAAAAAAATGGTGTTCCGACAGCCACACATCCTCGAACCCGAGTTGCTCGGCACGCGCGATCTGGGCGATGCACTTTTCATACAATTCCGTATCGCTTTGGCGCCACTTCGCCGGGTTGCGGAAGTCGTACCACAGGCCGAAACTCAAACGGCGGTCATTCATTCGATTACTCCTCGTGGAAACAGTCTGCGTTGGAGAATGCGATCAAGCCTTGCCGAGCACCTCGAGGTATTTCGGCAGATCCCCTTCGTTGATATAGGCCGCAAACGCGTCGTTGTCGGGATCGGCCTGCCACTCGTACTCCGTCATGACGGCGATATCGCGTGCGCGCTCGGTACCGTAAATTTTCTCGATGACCCCCAGGGACATATCCGTGCCGGCGGATACGCCGGAGGACGTAAACACATTGCCGTCCTCGACCCAGCGTGCGCTGCGCTCCCAGTTGACGTTAGTCGATGCTTGCGTGATCGCATCGAAGAACAGTTTGTTCGACGTGGCACGGCGGCCGTCGAGCAGACCCGCGGCCGCCAGTACCCCGGAGCCGGAGCATACCGACATCACGATTTCCGCGTCCGCATTGCGGCGCAGGAATTCGAGCATGGCGGGATTCTGCGCCTGTTCGAACGTGCCGTAGCCGCCTGGGAGCAGCACGAAGTCGAGTTCGGGTGCGTCGCTGAACGCGTAATCGGCAACCGTTCGGGGCCCCTGTGCGGAACGCACCGGGCCGGCCTCCTGCGCCACCGTTACGATCGTAAGCTCCGGCCCGATGTTGCCAAACATTTCGAGCGGACCGTACAAATCCAGCAGTTCAAAGTCTTCGAATACGATGGCACCGAGCGTGCGGGTTTGTGGCATTGCGGGTACTCCCGGTGAATGTGACGGTGGCGAAAAATTCTAACCGATCGCGACGCCCGGCGTTGTCCTTCGCGATCATGGTTCGCCGGGCTGCGTCGCGCGTGACTCATACCGCGGCGATTTCACCGAGCTCCGCGCTCACGAGGCGGATTAAATCGGCGGGTCGCAGCGATACGTCGAGGCCCCGTTTGCCGGCGCTGATATACACCCGCTCGTGCGCCTCGACGCTGCGGTCGATGACCACGGGCAAGCGACGCTTCTGCCCGAGCGGACTGACGCCGCCAGGGATGTAACCGGTCGCCCGGGTAAGCTCGGCGGTGTCGGCCATCGCGGCCTTCTTGACGCCGCGCGCCGCCGCGAACCGTTTCAGATCCAGCTGACACGACACCGGCACCACCGCGACGGCGAGACCATCCGGCTGACAGCGAACGACGAGTGTCTTGTAGACGAGCGCCGCTGGTACACCGAGTTTTTCCGCCGCCTCGAGGCCATACGAGCGGCTCCCCGGGTCGTGCTCGTACGGGTGCAGCGTATATTCAACGCGGGCCTTTTGTATCGCTTCGATCGCGGGAGTCATTGCGGGTGGCGCACGGGCGTTGCGCCGACATGTCGCGACTGGTCGACGATGATCAAATCATCGAGTTCGAAACGAAGCTCCCGGGCCCGGGTCCTGAACGCTTCGAGCACCTCGTCGCTTACCGTCGGCGTGCGCGACAACAACCACAGGTAGGATCGGTTCGAACTCGTTACGAACGCGTAACGATAATCTTCGCGTTCGAGTTCGAAAATGACGTAGGCGGCGTAGAACGGGCCAAAGAATGACACTTTCAAATAGCCTTCGTCCGGCGCGCCCGCGGGGCGCGCGGTACCGACCGCTTCGTCCCATTCGCCCGTGTCGCGCGCGTATCCCCGGTTGATGACCTTAATGGAACCGTCCGCGCCGGGTTCGTAGCGTGCGGAGACATTGTCCAGCCCGCGTTCAAATCGATGATCGAGGCGCGCGATTTCATACCAGGTGCCGAAGTAACGTTCGAGATCGAATTCCGTTACCGGCGCGATACCGTCCGGTACGCGCACACAGGCCGCGGCCAGTCCCAGCAGCAGCACGAGCGCCAGGCGCGGTGTGTGTGACCGGGCGGCACAGCCGTCACGCTTGTTCATGTCGAACACGCCGTCGGTAACGCGTGCCGCAAGCGGGCGCTGCGGGCCGCGCTAGGCTGCCTTCGCGCCGAGCGCCTCGTTGACCCGCGGCATAACTTCTTCGGCCATCAGGCGCATCGAGTTCTTCATGCGGGCCTTGTCGACCCAGTCGTGCGCGGCATACAGCAGCGTGCCGAAATGCCCGACTTCCTCACGCAGTTCGAGGATTTTTTGCGCCACGGTGGCGGGGCTGCCATGAATGACGCAGGCGTCGCGGATCTGGTCGTGAGTCAGGCTCGCCGGATCATCGCCCGCGTTCGCGACGAACGGTGCGCGGTAGTCCGAGCGGTCAAAGATCTGGAACAGGTAATCGTAGTAATAATCCATCGCCCCGCCGGATGCCGTCGTAAACGCGGCCGCCGCGGCGTCCGTTTCGTCGACAAAAATACTGCGCGCGACGTGCCAGTTCTCGGCGTCCACTGTCTGCCCCGCCGCGGCAGCGCCGGCCGCGTACGTCGGCCAGTGCGTTTTCAGAGACCAGGGTGCGATGAAATTCGCCGACACCGGTATGTAACCGCGTCGCCCGGCAAACGTAAGCGACCCGGAATTCGGGCTCATCGCGGAAATCGCGACCGGCGGATGCGGTTGCTGCAGCGGTTTCGGGACGTAACCGAGCTTGATGTCGTGGTGGGTCCACTCTTTCATCTCGATCGTCCAGTGCTTGCCCTGGATCCTGTACGGTGGATCGGTCGTCCACATTTCGAGCATCGCATCGAGAGACTCCTCCATCATCTCCATGCGGTCCTTGTCGAGCACACCGAACAATTCGAAGTCCGAGAGCAGGCCACCGGGCCCTACGCCCATGATGAAACGACCGTTGCTCAGGTGGTCGAACATCGCTGCCTGGCCCGCGGTGACGGCCGGATGGTACTGCGGCAGGCACATCACCCCGGTGGCGAGCTTGATTTGTTTTGTGCGGCTGATCAGGTTCGCATGGAACATGAGCGGAGACGTGATTTGCTCGACCGCCGAGGAGTAGTGTTCGCCGACCCATGCCTCGCTGTAACCGAGTTCGTCGGCATAGATGATCGCCTCCATGTCCTCGTTCAGTGTTTCGTGATAATCACGGTCGATATGATGCAGCGGCATCATGAAGTAACCCAGTTTCATCGGCATCTCCGGCTTTGACGTAATCACGTGCCGGCTCAGGCTACGACCGGCTTCCGGATGTGTCAACCAAACGCATGGTCCACGCGGCCGGCTTTCCCTATACTCGTTGCGTTCTCTGCTTCCGGTTATTTCTGACGCGATGCAATACGAAAACCTGTCCGTGAGCCGCGACGGCGCCATTGCGACCGTCACGTTCAACCGACCCGAAAAAGCGAACGCGCTGAACTACGCTACGCTGCTCGAACTCGAGCACGTTGCGCTCGGCTTTCGCGAAGACATCGATACGCGAGCCGTCATCTTTACCGGTAACGGCAAGCATTTCAGCGCCGGGTTCGACCTGACGGATCCCAATGCCGAGTACACCGGGCCACTCGTATTGCGTCGACGGCGCAACCGAATCGGGGCGCGGGCAATCACGGCGTTGCACGATATCGATCAGCTCACGATTGCCGCTTGGCATGGCGCGGCGATGGGTGGCGGCGCCTGTATCACCACTGCGCTTGATTTCAGGCTCGGTTCTCCCGATTGTGTCATGGCTTACCCCGAGGTCGATCTCGGCATGAATCTGATGTGGCAGAGCCTGCCCCTGTGTGTGCATCTCGTCGGGCCCGCGCGGGCGAAACGCCTCGTCGCCGGGGGAGAGACCGTCGGCGCCGAGCAGTTACTGCAGTGGGGTCTGCTCGATGAAATCGTCGCGCGGGACGAATTGCTCGACCGTGCGCGTGCGCTCGCGGAATTTTATGCCGCAAAACCACCCGTTGCGGTACAGATGATCAAACGCAGCGTCAATCGCATCGCCGGGGCACTCGATCGCAGCCTTATGGACATGGATGCCGATCAAAACCTGCTCACGCGTGACAGCGACGATCTCGCGGAAGCCATGCGCGCATACTTCGCGCAAGACACGCCGCGATTCCGCGGCAACTAGAAGCGGTCTCAAAAATATTCGCGGCCCTGTTGCGCCGTGAAATCGGTGATCGCAAGGCGCCGTGCGCCGGGAATGGTGGTTCCACTTCCAGGCGCGGTAACACGGCTGGCGCCGATTTCAGGGCGCAACCCGTGGGGCCGGGCCCATTTTTCCGCATTTCTGCGTTGATTGTCGCTTGTTGACACCCGGTCAACCGCACGCCTCCCGCCTTGAACTGCGGAAACATGAATCCCGGCAGGGCCGCGAATATTTTTGACACCGCTTCTGAATACGTGCTCCGGATTAGGCAACTCTGGCCTTGATGGACCACGTACCCTTCCCTGCAAATCGAGGGACAGAGACAGGTATGGGGCGCAGACAGTGGTTCCGGTCCCGAAGTCACAGCGTCTCGGCTTTACGCTCAGTCGCGACCAGCCACCATGATCGCGTGCGCGAGGCGTTCCGGGTCCGTGAAACACAATTCGTGACCGCCCGGGATCTGTATGAGCCGGAACAGGCCGAGCTTTTCCGACAACCGTGGATGCCAGCCGCAGCTTTGCGGCAAGGCGGTGTCCTCGGTGCCGTTGATGAACGATTTCGGCACCGGCGACGCCGCCGGGTTGACGCGCAGGGAAATCCTGTCGGTAAACGTTCGGTACGGATGCGGATTCAGGCTTGCATACGCTGCGCTCGCCTGCTCCAGCGAGGCGTCATTCATGAATGCCTCGCGCCAAATCGCCTCAGGCAAGCTAACCGACCCGTCCGCCGCGACGATAGCATCGAACATGTCGACGTAGTGCGGCGGGACAAGGTCGTTGAGACTTTCGCCATCATCGGGGACAAATGCGTTCCAGTACACGACCCGCCGGATCCGGGCCGGCACCCGGTCCGTGACCCCCGTAATGACCATGCCGCCGTAGCTGTGGCCGACGAGTACGCAATCGTCGATCGCGTGCGCTTCGAGATACGCGACGATCGACTCGATCGCCTCGTCGAGTCCGGTGGTTTTGCTGTCCCCCGGTGCATTACCACGCACGGTGGGTAGGTGAACGGTGTGACCGGCCTGCCGAATCACCCCGGCGGTAGCGGCGAAGTGCTCGCCGGTGTGCCATCCCCCGTGGACAATGACGAATGTTGACATCGTGATCTCCTCGTCGTGTTCCGGTTTACCGCCGTGGTTTCACTTCCGGCGCAGGTTCAGATTCTGCGACATTCGTCCACTTTCGTTATGACATTCGCCGCAAACCCGAAACGGGCCTGATGCTTCTCCGGCCTGCGCTTTCTCGATATGGCAGTCGCGGCAGAAATCGTGAAACATCGGTTCGATCTCGAGCGCCACGCTCGCATCGTGTTTGTGACACGAGTAGCAGGAATCGAAACCCGTGTCGTCTTCATAGTTATGGTGGCAGACGACGCATTTCTCGTCGCTGTGATCGAGATGTTCGAACGCCACCGGCAACAAGTCGTGCGCCCGGATCATTTGCGCGCGCGCATAGACGAGCGCGATCGCGCTTGCGACGATAATGAGGAGCAGGACTAACCGCATGCTTCGGCCAGGCAGGCGCGCGCTTCGTCGGCGGGTCGTGAACCGGCCCGCGGGATCGCGACAGTGATAACCGCGACGAACAGTAAACCGCACACGAGCACGACAAACCGGCGACTGCCCGCGCGTGTCGCAGGCACCTCGAAAGCCTCGTGCGGCGGCACCGCCGAGGCGCTGTCCGGCGCACGCGCATGGCCGCGCGCGAGTGCGCCGTCGGCGAGCGCCATCGCGCTCGGTCCGGCAACGAGCGTGATGAACACGGCCTGCTTCAGTGGCGAGTTCACGAAGTAGGCGGCGTCAACCACGTGGAAAGCCATCAGGCCGGTCGCTGCGAGCGACATTCCAACGTGCCACTGGCGCCAGCTGCGATAACGGATTTTCAGGCCAATGCGATACCACGAACTGACGAGGACCACGAGCAACAGGATCGTCGCGAGCATCGCCGCGAGCATCGACCACGGGGCGGACAGTTTCAGATATTCGATCGTGGTCGTATCGAGCACGACGAGCCCGAACGTGTGCACGAGGACCAGGGTGACGGCGACGTAGGCAAGGTCCGCGTGCCAGAACAACACCGATCGCAGTTCCCGGGGGTCGCCACCGAAGCGATGCCAAAGGCGCGGCGAGACGAGCGGCAGCGCGGCGATCAAGGCCGCACCGAGCAAGCCGGCAACCATGAGGACATCCCAAACGAGGCCGTTTTGCGGCGCGTGCGGCACGAGGAACAGCAGTGCGAGCGGCAACGCCAGGGTGGCGGCCACGATCACACCAAGACGCACCGGAAACCGGGCGGGAAAGTTTGCCGCGGCGGTTTTCCGGCATTTGCCCGCGGGAACGGATACGTTGCCGTTCACGGGCATGAATCAGTTCAAATCGGCGGCGTGTTCGCGCAGCAGCGCCAGGGGAACGAGTTCGAGCGCACGCTGATGCGTTCGGGTCAGGTGCACCCGCGGAGCCGCACCGCCGCGTTGTGCCTCGAGCCAGCGCAGCGCGCACAGGCACCAGCGATCGCCCGGGTTCAGGCCGGGGAAGTCGAATTCGGGCTGCGGCGTGCTCAGGTCGTTGCCCTGTGCGCGCGAGAAATCCAGGAACGCCCGGGTCAGTTCGACGCAGACGGTATGCGAGCCGTGGTCGTCGTCACTCGTGTTGCAGCAGCCGTCGCGGAAGAATCCGGTGACGGGGTTCGTGCTACAACTCACAAGCGGTTCACCGAACACATTGACGGATTCGTTCTGGGGAGCTGCCATCGTTACCTCGGTAATATTGTCGGGTGGCCGGGTATCCGGGCCATCGGCGACGGAGACGGTTGCGTGCCGTCGCTCAACCGCCCACCGGCGTAAAACTTTCGTCAGATTTGCTAGTCTTAATACTTATGTCGCACGCACTTCAGATATCGATTGGAATGCTGCTATGCAGCATCGGTTTATCGGCCCCGGCGGCAACCGTGCATCGTTGGGTTGATGAACACGGCGTCACGCATTTCTCCGACGCGCCACCCGCTGGAACCGTCAGCGACGTGACAACGCTGGAACTGAGCGACGATTTCCCCGACGCGTCGGATACCCGCACGAATTATTATTCTATCGCAAATCAATGGGAACGCCTGCGCGTCGAGCGTGAACAAAAGACCCGGGTAGAACTCGAGAAAGCGCGACTCCGCGCCGAGCAAGCCGCTGCCGTGGCTTATTCCGAACCCGCCGCGGAACCGCAGGAGCGGCGTTATTATCCGCTCTATTTTCCGCCGGCCACGAGCCGCGGACGCGCTTACCCGCGCCCGTACCGGGATTTTGAGCACAATCGCGGTGACGGCCACGGGCGGTCGGGCGAACGCCGCCGCATCGACGGGAAGCTCGGCCGTGGCGAAGCCCGCACCGGCGGGCGCGTGACGACCGCCAGGGAGCCGATGCGCCTGCGCTGACCCGAGTCTGCTCCGCCCTGCCCCGCGAGCGCCGGAACGCGCGCTCAAACCCCTAAAGATTCGCCGCTTCGCGGCCGCTCAACAAGAGTGGACACAGCAAATCCGACTCCTGAAGCTATGGGTAACAACAGCGTTGTACCGGCGAAGATCGACCGCTTTATCATCGAGCGATCGCTTGGCGCAGGCTCGCAGGGCACCGTATTACTCGCGACGGACGAAAAACTCTCGCGCCGCGTCGCGTTGAAGCTGTTGAAACGCGGGGAACTCGCCGTCGACGACGATCAGCTGGCGCACGAAGCGAAGATCGCGAGCCAGATGCAACACCAGAATCTCGTCACGCTGCATGAAGTCGGCAGCTACCATCACCTGCACTACCTGATTTTCGAACTCGTCGATGGCGAGTCACTGAAGGACAAGCTCCAGCGGGAAGGTGCATTGAGCGTCAAGGACGCCGTGATCCTGACCAGCCAGATTCTCGCCGGGGTGGCATATCTGCACGAGAACGGAATCGTGCACCGTGATTTGAGCCCGGCGAATATCCTGCTCACGGCAAACGGGACCCCAAAGGTGACGGACTTCGGTATTTCGACCTGGTACCGGCAGGATGATACCTCGGCGGAAATCACCGGCACACTGCCGTATATGTCACCTGAGCCGTTCGCGCGTCAGCCGCTCGGCCCCTACTCGGACGTGTTTACGCTAGGCGCGATTTTCTACGAAATGCTGGCCGGTAAAAGGCTCATGCACTGGTCGAGTCGCGAAGCGATCATTCACAACATCATCAATGGTGACCCGGACGTCGACACGGCATCGCTCGATTGCGATCCGATCCTGAAGCAGGTACTGATCCACTCGTTGCAGCGCCCGCTTGCGCGGCGCTTCCCCTCGGCGCGCGAAATGAAAACGGAACTCGACACGTTTCGTGTGCCGCGCGAAGCAACGAACCTGCGCGAACCGAGCAAGCATGCGACGGCCGAATTCCTGTTCCGGCGGATGCGTCACAAGAAAGGGTTTTCCGCACTGTCCGGCCACATCTCGAAAGTACTGGAACTCACCGCACAAGGCAGCACCGCCACGGCGGAGCGGATCGCGAACATTCTCGCGAAAGACATCACGCTGTCGCAGCGCGTGCTGACAGCCGCGAATTCCGCGTTCTACGGCAATTCAGAAATTACGACCCTGCCTCGTGCTATCGTGCTGCTCGGCTACGAACAGGTTCGCATGATCGTAACGAAGTCGCTGATAGAGCAACAGTTCGCGAACGGTACGCCGGCGCTGCACGATGCGATGATCCGATCGTTTTACAGTGCCGTGCTGGCGAAGGTGTTTGCCCATCGCACCGGGTTCAAACGGTCCGCGGACGCGTTTACGTGCGCGATGTTCCACGACCTCGGGCGCACGCTGACGATTCATTATTTCGAGGATGAATTCGCGGCGATTCTCGAATTTGCCGCCGAGAAATCCGTCGACGAGCTCACGGCTTCGCGCGAGGTACTCGGTGTCCCCTACTTCCAGCTCGGTGTGGATGTCGCCCACGCGTGGAAGTTTCCGCAGAGTTTCATCGATGCGATGGTGCCTCTGCCACGCGGACGGCTCGAGCCCGCGGCCGACGAAACCGCGCATCTCGTGTTCGTCGCCGCGTTCGCGAACGCGGTGTGCAATGCGGCACTCGAACCGGACATCGCTGATGCGAACCGGCTATTGAGCGAATTGATCCAGCGGTCCACGGCGGTGTGGACGCTAGGGCTCGATGTTGTCGCCGAAGCATTCGCGCAGGCGAATGCCCTGTGTGCTAACTACGCGAAGCTGATCAGGGTAAAGCCTGCGGGCCAGCCGTCGCTCGAATCACTGAAGCGCGAATTCGATATCGAGGTGCCCGAAGGCGACGAAGCACTCGACTCCGCCGCCTCCGGCTGAGTCAGATCTTGCCGTCGAGACCCATTTGGTAATACTTGTGGGTGATCGTTTCCTGGTTTTCCAGCAGCCAGTCGATCGACGGTTCATTGCGCATCGCCTTGTGAATCGCTTTCGCGGTCGCTTCCCGATGGATATCGAACAGCGCCTTGTGGTCGAGATTATCGTCGTCCGCGACCCCGGGGTTCAGCCATACGGAGACGATAATGCCAAGTTCGTCGACCTTGTCTTTGGGAATGTCGCCGGCACGTACGGCATCGAGCACGCCATTCGCGATGGCTCCCTGGACCGTGCCCATGAGGATGTTCGTGTAGCGGTTGTTCTTCACCGTCACCTTGCTCACCATCAGGGTCGGCGGGCGGACCATGACATCCGTGTTCAATATGGCGAGCACGCGCGTATGCCCTTTCACCTGATCACCGAGCAGGGTTCCGAAAGCGACACCCATCGGGCCGTCCATTTCGCCAATCGCCACTTCCGGTTCCGCCGCCGTTCCGGGTGGGCCGCCAGCGACGAGACATTCCCCGACGCGCATTACGATTTTTTCGCTCATTACTCTGCCTCTTCGATAATTCGCGCCCATACTAACAAATGTCGGCACTGCTTTCGGTGTGCGGCAGGCGGTGTGGTGGCGCCCTGATGTTCCGCAAGCTCAGAATTGTCCTGCTCCTGTACATCCTGCTCGTCGTCGCGTTGACGACGTGGTCCACGCGCGCACGTAATACGGACTGGAACGAACCGCTGTGGGTCGTCGTCTACCCGATCGACGGCGAGAACAACGACCGCACCGCGGATTACGTTCGTCGTTTGACGGTCGATCGATTCGAACCGATAGAGACGTCGATACGCGAGCAGGCGCACCGTTTCAATGTCGCGCTCGACAAGCCGGTTGATATCAAGCTTGCGCCGCCGGTGACGGGACTGCCGCCGCTACCGCCGGAATCCGGTAACCCGATTGCGATTGCGCTGTGGAGTCTCAGGCTACGGCTGTGGGCCTGGCGTAACGATACGTTTGATGGCCCCGCCGACATCCGCCTGTTCGCGGTTTATTACGATCCGCGGGTGCGCGAGAGGCTCGCGCATTCGCTCGGCCTGCAGAAGGGCTTCATCGGGGTCGTCCACGGCTTCGGCGATCAGGAATACGATGGTCGGAACAATGTCGTACTCGCGCACGAAATGCTGCATACGCTTGGCGCGTCCGATAAATACGACCGGCGTACGAACGAGGCGCTGTTCCCGCTTGGGTTCGCTGAGCCTGATCGTTCGCCGCTGTACCCGCAGCGACTGGCCGAGATCATGGCCGGGCGCATCCCGATCGCACCGGGCAGTTCGAAAATGCCGCGTTCGCTGGACGATACGGCGATTGGCGCGGCGACGGCGCTCGAGATCGGCTGGGTCGAGTGACGGTTTTTGGCGCGCTCAGGCTTCCATGCCGGGCCGCACGAGCGAACGGCGTTCGCTGCGTTCGTATTTTTGCGCCGGCGTATTCACGATGGCGTCGAGATCCGGTGCGGCGAAGCTCGCGCGCCGGCGTTCCTCGCTGACCGTACCGTAACCCGTCGTTCGCTGGACCGGCTGTCGCCCGCTCGCCTCGATCATCGCGATCATCATTTCCGGCGACGTTTCCTGCCCGTGTTCGGAACCCGCGGCGCGGGTGATACTTTCGTTCATCAGGGTGCCGCCAAGATCGTTCACGCCGGCGCGCAGACACGCGGCAACCCCGGCGTGCCCCATTTTCACCCACGATGCCTGGATGTTCGTGATCACCGGGTTCAGCGCCAGGCGGGCGACGGCGTGCACGAGGATCGCTTCACGAAACGTCGGCCCGCGACGGGCTTTGCCTTTCAGGTACAGCGGTGCCTCCATATGCACGAACGGCAGCGGGACGAATTCCGTGAAACCGCCGGTTTCGCGTTGCAGATGGCGAATGTTCAGCAGGTGTCTCGCCCAGTTGTGCGGGCGATCGACGTGCCCGTACATAATCGTCGCGGTCGTACGAAACCCCGTCGCATGCGCCGTGCGCATGACCTCGAGCCACTGCGCCGTGTTGATCTTGTCGGGGCACAGAATTGCGCGGACTTCATCGTCGAGTACTTCGGCCGCGGTTCCCGGCAGCGTGTCGAGACCGGCCGCTTTCAGTTCGCGCAAAAATGCTTCGAGCGTCATACCGGCGGTCCGGGCACCCTGCCACACCTCGAGCGGTGAAAATGCGTGCACGTGCATATCCGGTTCCGCTGTTTTCACCGTACGGATGATGTCGAGGTAGGTCTGGCCGGTGTACTGCGGGTGAATGCCGCCCTGCATGCACACTTCCGTCGCCCCGCGCGACCAGGCTTCACGCACGCGGCGCTGAATTTCCTCGTCGCCGAGGTCGTACGGTTTGCCGCGGAGGTTTTCGCTCAGCTTGCCTTTGGAGAACGCACAGAACTGGCATTTGAAGTAACACACGTTCGTGTAATTGATGTTCCGGTTGACGACGTAGCTGACCTGATCGCCATTGTGCCGGGCCCGCAACGCATCGGCGGCCTGGCAGACCGCGGAAAAGTCATCGCCCCGTGCATTGAACAGGCGCTCGATCTCGGCCTGCGTCAGGTCCTCGCCGTCGCCGGCCGCCGTGAGGATCGACGTTACATCGGGCGAAACCCGCGCTGGTTTGCGCGTGATTAATTCGACAATCTGCGACGGCGGCGGCGCCGCCTCCCCGGGGCTCCACGCATCGACCCGGGGTAAGCCGGCGGCATCGATGCTGCGCAGGATCGGGGTACGGAACGCTTCGTCGAGCCAGCGTTCGCCGTCGAGTGCATAGTCCGGATAGACGGTCAGGCGTTCGTGCAGAAACTTGCCCGCGTTTGCCGTTTCCTGCGCGAGTTTCTGTAGTTCCGGCCACGGTGCTTCCGGATTCACGAAATCGGGGGTCACCGGCGATACGCCGCCCCAGTCGTTGATACCGGCTTCGATGAGCCGCGGCAGAACGCCGGGGCTCAGGTTTGGCGGTGCCTGGATGCTCATGTCCTGACCGAACATGACGCGTGCGACGGCCAGGGTCCAGACCATTTCGTCGAGATCCGGCTCCGGCGCGGCGACCATCTTCGTGCCCGGTTTCGCGCGGAAATTCTGGATGATGATTTCCTGGATGTGGCCATACTCGTCGTGCAGATCGCGGATCGCGAGCAAGGACTCGAGGCGCTCGTGACGGGTTTCACCAATACCGATAAGAATTCCGGTCGTAAACGGGATCCGCGCCCTGCCGGCATCCGCGAGGGTCTGCAGGCGCAGCGCCGGCGCCTTGTCGGGTGAGCCGTAATGCGGCATGCCCTTGCCGGTGAGCCGCTCCGCGGCCGATTCGAGCATGAGGCCCATGCTCGGCGAGACCCCGCGCAGCCGTTCGAGTTCCTCGCGACTGAGCGTGCCCGGGTTCAGATGCGGGAGCAGCCCGGTTTCGGCGTAAACGGCCGCCGCGACATCGTGGAGATAATCCGTCGTCGAGGCATAACCCATCGCTGCGAGTGCTTCACGGGCGGCCCGGTAGCGCAGTTCCGGCTTTTCGCCGAGCGTAAACAACGCTTCCTTGCACCCGAGGGCGGCGGCGTTGCGCGTCGTTTCCAGTACCTGTTCGAGTGTCAGATAGGGGGCGACAACCTTCTTCGGCGCCTGTGCAAACGTGCAGTAATGGCAGACATCGCGGCACAGGTGGGTTAACGGGATGAAAACTTTTTTCGAGTACGTGACGACATTGTAAAAGCCGCGATCGCGCAAGCTGCCCGCAACCGGGAGCAAGGCGTCAATATCGTCGCAGTCGGCCAGCGCAAGTGATTCTTCGCGGGTCGGGCGATTGCCGTCGAGAGCGCGATCGAGGATCGCTTCAAATTTTGTCATGCTGTGGGGTGGCCTCAGCCGAGCACTGCCTGCCCGACATTATGCCGAGGCGGCAGACGTGATACTACATCCACGCGACGCAGGAATTCGAGGGTTTCCGTGTCGCGGTCGTACGCCATCAGCGTACGCAGGTCGTCGGACGTGTCGATGTCGAGCGAGAGGCCTTCGAGTTCGAGTGTGCGCACCCCGACGCCGAGAAGGCGGGCGGTCTCGGTGTGCGCCTCGAAGCTGTCACGGCCGTAGGAAAATGTCATCAGGTCGATCGGCGAGACCGCGAGTCCGTTCGTTCCGGTGCCGTCGCGATCGGCGACCAGCGTCAATCCGCGGCGGTCGCCCTGGGCGGCAATCAGCTCGCCGATTTCGCCGGCCGTCACGAGCGGCACGTCGCCGTGCAAACACAGCATCGCGGTGCCACCGGCGGCCATGACATGGCGGCCGCCCTGGGTCACGGCAAGTGATAAATCATTACCCTGTTCGACGACATACTGCGCGCCGAACTCCGCTGCGATCGGTCGCGCGTCGGGCTCCCGCGAGACGACGACGATGCCGCAAACCGCATCACAGCGTTCAAGCGCGCGCAGCACATCGCGAAACATTGCCCGCGCGAGTTGCACGCGCTGCGCTTCGTCGAGGATCGCCGCAAGGCGCATTTTAGCGACGGAAAACTGTTTGATCGGAACGACAGCCCACATGCGTGTCAGGGTTCCCCGGGGTTGAGGCGGTGCCCGAAATCAAGCGCGATGCGGGCCAGCGCGATACGATCATCCAACGTTACCATGACGGTTTCGGCAACGGTAGTCGCGATTCCAAGTGCCTCCACCTCAGGCTGCACCGCGGCATCACGTTCGTCGATGATGAACCCGTCGATCAGGCCGGCGTAATGCGCCGCGACCGCGGCGGCACTCGCGGGGATTGAAAGTTCCTGCATCATTTTCGCCGTCGGCCCCTTGATGGCGGCGCCGTCGACGATAGGTGATACCGCGATCACCGGCGCGGGTGCGGTCCTGAGCGCGTCGCGTACGCCCGGCACCGCGAGGATCGGATCGATACTGACAAAAGGGTTGGAGGGGCAGATAAAGATCGCCGCGAGCCCCGGGTCGGCAAGCCGCGTGAGCAAACCGGGGTGCGGCCGGGCATTCGCCGCGCCGGCGAAATCAAAACCCGTTACGGCGGGTGCGCAACGGTCGCGCACGAAGTAATGCTGGAACGCGAGCGCACCGGCTGCCGTGTGCACCCGGGTGCGTACGGGGTCGTCACTCATGGGCAGCATCAGGTGCTCGATCCCGAGGGCGGCCGCGAGTTGCGCCGTTACCTCGCCGAGTCCGAGTCCGGCCCGCAGCAATTCGGTGCGACGCAAATGGATCGCGAGATCCGCATCACCGAGATTGAACCAGGTCTCACCACCGAGTGCACCGAACGCGGCGATAAAATTCCAGGTTTCATCGCGGCGTCCCCAACCGAGTTCGGGGTTACTCAACCCGGACAAGGTATACGTGAGCGTATCGAGATCGGGGGCGATGTGTAAGCCGAGATGTTCGAAATCGTCCCCGGTATTGACGATGAACGCGACCTGTCCGGGGTCGAGTTCGCGGGCGAACCCGAGACACAGCTTCGCTCCGCCTACCCCGCCGGTGAGTGCAAGATAGTTACGTTGCGCCGCGCTCACGTAAACAGATCGTCCGCCGCGGGCCGGATCATGTCCGCGGTGGTCTGGGTCGTGTCGACGGGAGCCAGCCCCCGGATCAGAACCACCGGTGTGCCCTCGACAGACTCGCCCATGAGCAGGGTTGCCGTCGCGGCGAGCGAGTCGGCGCGATTTACCATGGACACCTTCAGTTCCCGCCCGAACATGTCCTCGCCACCGCGCAAATCGTCGAGTACCTCCACGCCGGCCACCCCGATCGACCCGCCGATCGTGCCGAGACGCCACGGACGGTTCATGCTGTCGGTGATCATGACGCCGACGTTCACCCCGAGGCGCTCGCGCAGTCCCGCGCGCAATCGTTGCGCGGATGCATCAGGATCGACCGGTAACAACAACGCACCGTCGCCGTCTCCGTGTTCGATGTTCGACTGGTCAATGCCGGCGTTCGCACCAACATGCCCGAGCCGGTGCCGAACGATGATCACACCGGGCTTCTTCCGCAGAATACTTTCCGACTCGTCAAGAATCAGCTGGCACAGCGCAGGTTCCTTGTCTGTTTCGGCGGCAAGCGCACGCGCGGCGTCGCCGGGTTTGACGTCCGCGAGACGGAACTGTCGGTGTTCGGCTTTCGAGATGATTTTCTGCGCGACGCAAACAAGGTCGCCATCGTTGAGCGCTTGTTCGGCGCGCGCAAGCGCCGAAGCAATGATTTCCACGAGGTCGTCGCCCGGCTGGACCAGCGGGATCCCCGGCACGGTTTCGAATTTTAATGTTGGTACAGGCGGCACAGGGATACTCAATGCAGTCGGGTGGGAACGAAGCGTAGCAGGAAAGGCGGTTAGTTTAGCGGGAATCCGCTGTTACTCGTAGCCCCTCGCCGTAGTTGTTGCGCGATGACGCCGGTCGCGCCCGGCTCGGTTTCGCGATACCGGGTTCTCACGTAAAATCGTTCGCGCCGCAGGGTTCGTCGTGACACCGGCTCCGGATACAGCAGCGATGCTGGTGGAGCCGCGCGCCGGCCGGCGCTATTACCAGCCAGTACGCAAACCGCAGTCGCCCACGCCGGGGTTCGGGGCAATACCGGCAGCAAAACGCCTCAATAAAGGAACTGTCATCATGAACACGACGCAGCCCGCCATGTTGGCGTCCGCGAGCCTTCTCAAGGCCGATGCGATCGTCGCCGGTATCGACGGCCTGCGGCAACGGGCCCTGGCGGCGGTGAAGCGCGCACTCGACGGTGACTTCAGCAGTGCCCAGCTCGATCGTCACCAGGTCGTCAGTTACGAACTTGCGATGTTGAGCGCCGAAACCTATGCCGCGCGTACGATGCTCGCTTACGCGCAACAGTGCGTCGCCGGTGGCGACGGAGCGGATTTCGAATGCGCGATGGTCAATTGCGCGGTGGCGGATTTTTCGACCCGTGCCCGCGGCCGGCTGGAGAAGATCAAGTATGCCGTCGAACTCGACGAAGCCGCACTCGCGGACGTGTTCGCGACGCCGGACAGCCACGAGTTCCTCCGCGCCTGGCTCGATCCCGCCACGGTTGCCGCAACCGGACATCAGGCACTCGAGCAACTCGGCTTCGGCCGCTCGCAACTCGACGAGGACAAGGAAATCATCGCCGCGGCATTCGCGCGTTTCGCCGACGAGGTTGTTGCGCCGCTGGCCGAGAAAATTCATCGGCATGATTTAACCGTACCGGAAGAAATTCTCGCACCGCTGCGCGAAATGGGTTGCTTCGGCCTGTCGGTGCCGGAACGGTACGGCGGCAGCTCGCCCGATTCGGGCGAAGACCATCTCGCGATGGTCGTCGTAACCGAAGAACTCTCCCGCGCCTCGCTGGCGGCCGCCGGCAGTTTGATCACGCGGCCGGAGATCATGGCGAAAGCGATCTACCACGGTGGCACGGAAGCGCAACGTGCCGCCTGGTTGCCGGGAATCGCGAACGGGGATCCATTGTGCGGCATTGCGATCACGGAGCCCGATGCCGGTTCCGATGTCGCCGCGATGCGCTTCAAGGCAACGCGGGCCGACGGCGGCTGGTTGCTCAATGGCGCGAAAACCTGGTCCACGTTCGCGGGTAAGTCGGGCATTTTGCTCGTGCTGGCGCGAACGGATCCGGATCCGGCACTCGGCCACAAGGGACTGAGCCTGTTTATCGTCGAGAAACCCTCCACCGAGGAGAAGGAATTCTCGCTGTCACAGCCGCAGGGCGGCCGCCTGTCCGGTGCCGCGATACCGACGATCGGATACCGCGGCATGCACTCGTTTACGCTGTTTTTCGACGACTGGTTCGTCCCCGACGATAATCTGATCGGTGGCGAAGACGCATTGGGTAAAGGGTTCTACCTGACCATGAAAGCGTTTGCGGGCGGACGCCTGCAAACGGCGGCGCGGGCGAACGGCCTGATGCGCGCCGCGTTCGCCGAGGCGATGCGTTACGCGAAAGAACGGCGCGTATTCGGCCAGGCCTTGTCGGAATACCAGCTCACGCTCGTGAAGATCGCGCAAATGGCGTGGAATTTGCGCGCCTGCCACGAAATGACTTACACGGTTGCCCGGCTCATGGACGGCGGCGGCGGCCACATCGAGGCGAGTCTCGTGAAACTGTACGCCTGCCGCGCCGCGGAGGCGGTAACGCGCGAGGCGGTACAGATCCACGGCGGCATGGGCTATTCCGAGGAAACCCCGGTCAGCCGCTACTACGTCGATGCCCGCGTGCTGTCGATTTTCGAGGGCGCGGAAGAGACGCTGGCGCTGAAGGTCGTCGCGAAAGAACTGATCACAAACGCAGGCACACCACCGCAGTAAGGAGTGACACCTCTTGATTGACCCCGCAGAAATCGTCGGCCAGCGTATCGCGCGTTGTGAGTCGAATTACCGCACCGAAGACAGCATTCTGTATGCACTGGCACTCGGATTCGGCGCCGACCCGACCGACAGCGATCAATTGCAGTTCGTCTATGAGCAGAACATTCGCACGCTGCCGACGATGAACCTCGTCGTCGGTTATCCCGGTTTCTGGCTCAAGGAGCCGAAATACCAGGTGGAGTGGCAAAAGGTTTTACATGCCGAGGAAAAACTGATCATCCACCAGCCGCTGCCGCCGGCCGGTGCGGTCGTCGGCGAAACCTTCGTCGATGAAATCGTCGACCGCGGTGCGGACAAGGGCGCGTTCATCTATCAGCGCAAGGAGGTCCGTGGCGAAGCCGACGGCGTACTGTTCGCCGAGGTTCTGTCGAACACACTCGCCCGCGGCGACGGTGGCTTCGGGGGGACGGCGAAACCGCGTGCACAACCCCCCGCGGTACCGGACCGAAAACCGGACGCGGTATGCGACCTGGCGACACTGCCGCAGCAGGCGCTGCTGTACCGGCTGTGCGGCGACATGAACCCGTTACATGCCGATCCGGCTATCGCCCGCGGCGCCGGATTCGAGCGCCCGATCCTGCACGGTCGCGCGACGATGGGTGTCGCCCAGCATGCGGTGCTGAAAACGGCCTGTGAGTACGATCCGGCACGCCTGAAATCACTGAGCGTGCGCTTCTCCGCACCGTTTCTGCCGGGCGAGACCCTGCGCACGGAACTGTGGAGCGACGGCAGCGATGTGTATTTCCGCAGTCGTTCACTCGAGCGCGATGTCGTCGTGCTGAACAACGGCCACGCGGAGCTGAATTCGTGACCGGCAAACAAAGCACCGCCAGCGATGCCGTGGCCGGCTAGGCAGGAAAAATCATGCAGAAAATACTCAGCGGCCTGCGCATTGTTGAAGGTTCGGCGTTTATCGCCGCACCGATGTGCGGTATGACACTCGCGCAACTCGGTGCGGACGTTATTCGCTTCGACAACATCAGCGGCGGGGTTGACTATCATCGATGGCCGGTGACCGGCGACAACCACAGTATTTACTGGGCGGAACTGAACAAGGGCAAACGCTCATTTGCCGTCGACCTGCGATCGGAACGGGGGCGCGAACTCGTCACCGAGTTAATCGTGGCCGGTGGCGATGAAGGCGGGATCTTCTCGACGAACCTGCCGGCCAGGGGCTGGTTGTCTTACGAAGCGCTGAGCGCACGCCGGGCGGACCTGATTCTGCTCGCCATCGTCGGCGACCGGCACGGCGGGACGGCACTCGACTACACCGTCAACGCGAAAGTCGGTTTTCCCGACATCACCGGTCCCGAGGACGATACGCGACCGGTAAACCACGTACTGCCCGCATGGGACAATATCGCCGCCTACATCGGCGCGATCAGTCTGCTCGCCGCCGAACGCCACCGGCGGTTGACCGGTGAGGGCCAGAAAATAGACCTGGCGCTGGCCGACTGCGCGCTCGCGACGATGGGGCATCTCGGGTATATCGGAGAAGTCGCGATCAATGGCGACGCGAGGCCTCGCTACGGCAACGATTTGTACGGCGCGCTCGGCCGCGATTTCGTCAGCGCCGACGGCCGCCGCATGATGATCATCGCGATCACCCCGAAGCAGTGGGCGGGCTTGCAGCGCGCTGCCGGCTTCGCCGATGAGGCGAACGCGCTCGGCGAACGACTCGGCCTCGATTTGAACGTCGAAGGTAATCGCTTCATCGCACGCAAGGAAATTTTCGCCCTGATCGAGCGCTGGACCACGGCGTCGACGTACGCCGAGATTGAACGCGCCCTGAATGAGCACGGCTGTTGCTGGGGGCCTTATCAAAGCGTCCGCGAACTCGTCGACAACGATCCCGATGTGTCACCGGACAATCCGATCTTCAGCCTTGTCGAGCAACCGGATATCGGGCGCTACCCCGTGCCCGGTCAGCCGATGTCGTTCGGCGCCGTGAACCGCGAACCGGCCGTGCCGGCGCCGCGCCTCGGCGAACACACCGACGAAATACTTGCCGATCTGCTCGGCCTCGGTGACGCCGAGATCGGGCGCCTGCACGACGACGGGGTCGTCGCCGCGCCGCGCTGAAGCACCGTAATCACGTAACAATTCCAGGAAAGGCCACACTACGCATGAGTTCCAGCAGACAAGCGCAATTCTCGGGCACGAAAGCCGTCGAGGATCATTTGAAGTTCGACGAATCACGACTCGAAGCGTACCTGCGCGATCACGTCGACGGGTTCGCCGGTCCCCTCGAAGTCCGGCGTTTCAAGGGCGGCCAGTCGAACCCGACTTACCAACTCATTACGCCCGATCGCAAATACGTATTGCGGCGCAAACCACCGGGTGAGTTATTGCCGTCCGCGCATGCCGTCGATCGTGAGTTCCGGATTATTTCAGCGTTGTACGCAACGGGATTCCCGGTGCCGCGCCCGTTCGTTCTGTGCGAAGACACGAGTGTTACCGGCACGATGTTCTACATCATGGAGATGATCGAGGGGCGGGTATTCTGGGATATGGCCTTGCCCGACCAGACGAAGGAGGAACGCGCGGCAATCTATGATGCAAAAATCAAAACGCTGGCAGCGTTCCAGGCGATCGATTACCGCGCAATCGGACTCGAGGGGTTCGGCAAGACGACGGACTATTTCGCCCGCCAGATTCACCGCTGGGGCAAAACCTATGTGGCTTCGGAAACGGACAGGATCGAAGACATGGATCGCCTCAATGCGTGGCTGCCGGAGAATATTCCGGACGATGACGCAGTCAGCCTGATCCACGGCGACTACCGTATGGATAATATGATTTTCCACCCGACCGAGCCGCGTATCGTCGCCGTTCTCGACTGGGAACTCGCCACGATCGGACATCCGCTGGGCGATTTCACCTACCATTTATGCCCGTGGCTGCTGCCGCCGGTCGACGGCGTGAGCACGCTTGCCGGCCTTGATCTGCCGGCACTCGGGATCCCGACAGAAGCGCAGTACATCGCGCGCTATTGCGAACTGACGGGCCGCGACGGCATCGCGAACCTCGACTACTACCGCGCCTATACGATCTGGCGGCTCGCCGCGATCTACCAGGGCATCATCAAGCGGGTTCAGGACGGAACCGCGGCGAGTTCCGAAGCGCCGCGCGATACGGAGATCGTCAGAAAATTCGCCGCGGCGGCGATCACACATGCGCGCAAGGCAGGTTTATAACGATGAAAATGGACAGTCTCAGGTTCGCCCCCTACACGATGCCGGAGAGTCTGAACGCGCTGCGCGCCGAAGTGCGCGCGTTCCTCGCCGAGGAGTGCCGGAATTTCAGCCCGGTGCATCGCAGCAACAGCTGGGACGCGTTCGATGCAGATTTTTCCCGTAAGCTCGGCGAACGCGGCTGGCTCGGACTCACGTTGCCGAAAGCGTATGGCGGGCACGAGCGCGGTGCCCTGGAACGCTACGTGGTCGTCGAAGAACTGCTCGCCGCCGGCGCGCCCACGGGATTTCACTGGATCGCGGATCGCCAGAGCGGGCCGTTGCTCGCTCGCCACGGTACCGAGGAGCAGAAGAAGACCATCCTGCCGAAAATAACCGCCGGGGAAGTGTGCTTCTGCATCGGCATGAGCGAACCCGGTGCGGGTTCGGATCTGGCCGCGCTGCGTACGCGTGCCGAGCGCACGGATGCGGGCTGGCGGGTCAACGGGCAAAAAATCTGGACCTCGCACGCCCATCGCGCGCATTACATGATCGCCCTGATCCGCACGCAACCGGCCGGTGAGAACCGCCACGCCGGCCTGTCGCAGTTCCTCATCGAATTGCCTGCCGATGGCATCACGTGCCGGCCGATCAAGGATCTGACCGGCCGCGCGCAGTTCAACGAAGTGTTTTTTGAAGATGCCCTGCTCCCGCACGACGCGCTCGTCGGCGAAGAAGGCGGCGGCTGGAACCAGGTGATCGAGGAACTCGCCTACGAGCGCAGCGGTCCGGAGCGCTACTTGTCGTGTTATGTCCTGCTCACGCATCTGATTGACGTTGTGAAGGAGCACGCGTCGAACGCAACCTTGCGCAAAATCGGTTCACAAATCGCACTCCTCGCCGCGCTGCGCAACATGTCGCTCAGCGTTGCCGGCATGCTGAACGAGGGCAAGGACCCGGGTTTGCAGGCCGCCATCGTCAAGGATGTCGGCTGCAGTTTCGAACAGGGTCTGCCGGAACTCGCGCAGGAACTCGTCGATCTTGAACCGACGCTCGCGAATCACGGGATTGATTACCAGCAGGTGCTCGGCAACCTCGTACAGCTGGCACCGTCGTTTTCACTGCGCGGCGGAACGCCGGAAATATTGCGCGGCATCATCGCGCGGGGGCTCGGATTGCGATGAGTGAATTGACGAATATTCTCGAAGAAAGCGTTGCCCGCTTATTCAACGAACAGCTCGACAATGCGGTTCTGACCGCGGTTGAAGAGTCCGGCTGGCCGGCGGAGCTGTGGGATATGGTGAGTGAGCTTGGCCTGCCGGGCGTATTGCTCGACGCCGATCACGGCGGTATGGACGGCAGCTGGTCCGATGCCGCGGTCGTTGTGCGCCGCTGCGGCTATGCCGGCGTCCCCCTGCCTGTCCCCGAGGCGATAGTCGCGAACTGGGTCGCGACCCAGGCCGGGCTCGAGTTGCCGGAAGGGCCGGTCGGCATCATCCCCGTGACGCTCGCGGCGGATGCCATCGTGGAAGGCAGGTTCGGCGGCCGGATCGCGCGCATTCCGTGGGGCCGCGATGCCGCGTACTACCTCGGCATCACGAGCAACCAGAACGTCGTCGTACTCGGCCGGGAAGGCGTGGATATCGAATGTGAGGATAATCTCGGCCACGATCCGCGCGACTCGGTCACGTTCACCGACAGCCCGGTGACGCACCGCGCCGAGACGACGTTGCCGGTTGATGCCGTGCGCTGGCTGTGCGCAATGTTGCGCAGCGCGCAGATCGCCGGTGCCGGCGCGAGGTGTCTCGAAATCGGGGTCGAATTCACGGGGCAGCGGGAACAGTTCGGCCGACCACTGTCGCGGTTCCAGGCAATCCAGCACCAACTCGCGGTCATGGCCGGACAACTCGCCACGGTCGAGGCGATGTCGGCCGCCGCGTTTCATGCGATGGACACCTACGGAATCGGGGCCGGCGGCCGTGATGCCCGATTCGAAATTGCGGCGGCCAAATGCCGCGCGAGCGACGCCGTCGAACCGCTTACCCGGATCGCGCATCAGGTGCACGGGGCCATTGGCTTTACCTACGAGTATGGCTTGCATTTCCTTACCCGCCGCCTGTGGTCGTGGCGCGCCGAACTCGGTGGCGCCGGTGAATGGGCGGAATATCTCGGGCGTATTGCGCAAGCCGAAGGCGGCGAAAACGTGTGGGCCTATATCACTAACTAGCTGCGGTCGTGAGACGTATCGCACCCCCAGGAATGCCTTGGAGAAGGATTGATGAACGACAACCTCTTGTTTGAGAAGAACGGTCACGTGGTGACCCTGACGATGAACCGCCCCGACGATCGCAATCCGCTCGGCATGGTCGGCGACGGCGATAATTTCGCGGAAGCTGCCGAGCGGGTCAACAACGACAACGATGTCCGTTGCGTAATCCTGACCGGGGCGGGTAAAGCGTTTTCCGCCGGCGGTAACCTGAAGGCCATGCGTGACCGTGAGGGCACGTTCGGTGCGCCACCGCTCGAAATGCGCGACGAGGCGTACCGCAAGAACATCCACCGTATCGTGCGCTCATTGTGGAATATCGAAGTGCCGACTATCGGTGCAATCAACGGGCCCGCGATCGGGCTCGGCAACGATGTCGGTTGCACATGTGATATCCGGATCGCGGCGGACAGCGCGAAATTCGGTGCGACGTTTCTCAAGGTCGGCCTGATACCGGGTGATGGGGGGTCCTGGCTGTTACCGCGTGTGATCGGCTGGTCCAACGCGGCGCGTCTGTTCTTTACCGGTGACATCGTCGATGCGGAAACCGCACGCGCGTGGGGCCTCGTCTCCGACGTCGTAGCCGCGTCCGAGTTGATGAACGAAGCGAACGCGCTCGCGGCGCGGATCGTTCAGCAGCCGCCGCATGCGCTGCGTATGACAAAGCGCCTGATGCGTGACGGCATGAGCGCGGGTTTCGATACGATCATGGAAATGTCCGCGAGCATGCAGGTCATCGTGCAAAATACCGAAGATCACCTCGAGGCCGTAAACGCATTCTTCGACAAGCGTACGCCGGAATTCAAGGGCCGCTAGCCGGCCTAAACGTAACCGGGCCCCGGGATTACGGGGAATTCCGCGAGCCGGGACTCGTCGACCTCGACGCCGAGTCCCGGCGCGTCGAGCGGGGTCACCGTGCCGTCGTCGTGTTGCGTAAATCCACCCGTACACACGACGTGCCGAAACGGATTGTAGGCGGACAGGTCGGCCTCGAAATAACCGGCTTCCGGCGCTGCCGCGAGGAAGTGAATCGAGGCCGCCATGTTCAGACACGTCAACGACGTGTGCGGATGCACGGACGCGCCGACGGAACGCGCGAGTTCGGCGATCCGCAGGGCTTCCGTGATGCCGCCGGTCTTCGACAGGTCCGGCTGCCAGACGGCGATCGCGCCGTCATCGGCGACGCGCTCGAACTCGAATCGCGTGTAATGATTCTCCCCTGCCGCGAGCGGCGTACGGCCCAGCCTGGCGGCTGCAATGTACAGTTTGTAGGCGTGCGCCGGGAACGGTTCTTCGAGCCAGCCCGCCCGCGTCGCGTCGAGCGCCGGCATGAGCGTACCGACCTGTGCCAGGTCATAGGACGTGTTCACGTCGGTCAGTATGTCGAGATGATCGCCGACATGACGGCGTGCGGCTTCGAGGCGTTCGATATCCTTCGCCGGTGTGTCGCCGAGACGCAATTTGAACGCGCGATATCCCGCACCGACGACGGCGTCGATTTCCGCGAGTAACGCCGGTACCGGCTGGTAACCGAGGGCGATCCCGCCCGCATACGCGGTGACGGCGCGCCGGGTGCCGCCAAGCAGGGCATACAGCGGGCGTCCCTGCGCCTTGCCGCAGATGTCCCACAACGCCATGTCGATGCCGCTGAGACCAATCGCAGCGGCGGCGCCGGCGCCGTGGCTCGCGAGCTGCATGCGGTATACGCGTTCCCACACGACAGCCGGATCGCAGGCATCGAGTCCCACGACGAGCTGTCGCAGGGTTGTATTGATCAATTCCGCGATTGCGCTCGGTGCACGCGCTGCGTGTGCTTCGCCCCAACCGGTGATACCGGCATCCGTGGTCGTTTTCACGAGTACCGCATCGCGTTTTACCGTCGTGCCGATGCCGAGGCGTACCTGGTGTTCTGCCGGAATCGCGAACGATATCGGATAAGCGGTGACGTCGGTTATCAGCATGATGTAACGTTGCCCGGTGATTGGACGCAGAGGCCGTGAGGCCGTCCGTCCGGCGATTATCGTGTTTTGGCGCACGGACCGCGGGTACGGATTTTTCTGCGGCTTCCTGCGCGGTAATATGGCGCCAGATTAACACGCGGATGCGCCGCGCCCGCCCCGACAGGCTTACGTATAACGCATGTCCACTATCCGCTACCTTGCTTACGGCTCGAACCTGTATCCGCCGCGACTCGCCGCGCGTCTCGACGGGATCACCATCGCAGGCACGGTTGCGTTACCGGGCTGGTCACTCAGATTCCACAAACTCGGCGCGGATGGTTCCGGCAAATGCGACCTCGCGCGCGACCCTGACGCTATCGCTTTCGGTGCGATCTACGAGATTTCGCTCGCTGATCGCGCGCGGCTCGATCGCATTGAAGGGGTTGGTCACGGCTACCGCGGTGGCGTGATCGATGTCGCCGGCCACGGCGAGGTGTACGTCTATCGTGCCGAGCGTAGTCACGTTGATACGAACCTCGAACCGTTCGACTGGTATCACGGCTTCGTCCTTGCGGGCGCACGCCACCACGCGTTTCCGCCCGATTACATCAGTCAGATCGAGCGTGTCGTACCGATCCGCGACCGCGACAAGCGCAGGCGCGCGGAAAATCTCGAAATCCTCGGCCGGATTCACACGCGTTAATTGCGCGAACCGTGGGCGCGCGTTATCGTGCGCGCCGCTAACAGGAACTGAACGGAGACATACCGATGGAAATTATGATGCACGTAAAACTCGTCAAACCCGAAGGCGCTTCGAACAAGGAGTTCTTCGAGGTGTGGCGCCAGGAATCCGTCGCGGCGATGGAGGCGGTCAAAGCCGGTGCGCTCAAGCACATCTGGAAAGTCGGCGGTAAATACGAAGTGATCGCCGTTCTTGATGTGGACAACGGTGAGCAGATGGATGAGATCATCCACAGCCTGCCGATTTGGAAGCTTGGTTATGCGCACATTGCGCCGGAGATTACGTGGACGCCGCTGCGCTCCTACGCAACCTGGGCCGAGCAACTGAATACGCTGTCGAAAGGCGAGTGGTAGTTTTGCAGAAATAAAAAAGGGCGGTAACACCGCCCTTTTTTTTGCCGTTCGCCGCGCTCAACTGAAGTGCGGCATGATTTCCTTCGCGACCTGATCGACGACCGAACGCGTTTCGAGGATCGGCTGTATCGCGACCTGGTGAACCCCGGCGTCGCGCATCGCCTCGATCATTCCGATAACTTCCGGCTTCGTACCCGTCAGCGTCGTTGCCTGAATGATTTTCTTCGTCATGAGCGCTTCATGCTCGTCTTTCAGGTGTTGCAGGTAGCCGCTGTACAATTTCAGGTGGCGGGTTTCGACCGGTGCATCAGGTTCGCGGTAAACGCCGGCGAACGCCATTAATTCATCACGCAAATCGTCCGGCAACACGGACGGATCCTTGTGACACGACAACGCGAATATGTTGCTGCTCGATGCGACCATTGGCCCGACGGCCTCGCGCACCGCGCGCGTTTCGATTTCTTCATCACTGTCCGTCAGATAAAACGCGGTCATCGACAGCACGTAGATATCATCCGGGTTGCGACCGGCCTCCTCCGCGCCTTTGCGCACGTTTCCGACCATCCATTTCACGATCGAAGGACTGACGGCGCCGAACAGGATCACGCCATCGGCGACCCGTCCCGCGAGTTGCGCCACGCGCGGGCCGCTCGCGGAGATATAAATCGGGATCGGATCCTTGATGTTGATGTAACCGAGGTCCGGGTTCAGAAACTTGATCTTGCGGTGGCGCTTGCCCTCGCTGTAATCCGTGATTTTGCCTGCAAACAGGTCGCGGCAGACGCGCACGTGGTCTTCGAGCTCGGCAACCTTCGCCGCCGGCATGCCCATCGTGCGCCGTGTCGTATTGCCGGTTCCGATTCCCATGATCGCGCGTCCCGGCGCGAGAGAGTTGATCGTGGCCATGCCGCAGGCGCTCAGCGGCGCGATACGGGACGCCGGGTTCGTCACCCCGGGACCAAGTTTGATCCTGCTCGTGCGATCGGCACACAACGCGAGCGTCGCGTAGACTTCGCTGCCAAGCATTTGGGTGTCGTACAGCCACGCGTGTGAGAAGCCATTGTCCTCCGCGTACTTCACCTCGGGGTGGATGTGGCAATCCCCCATGAACACAAATCCAAAATCCATTGTTCAATCCTCCACGCGAATGGTTAATTCCATCGCTTTAGCCGTTGATCTTTTGTACTCCGGGCCTCAGGCGACCGAAGCCGCCGATGCCTGCGACAGCACGCCGTGCTTACGGCAGAATTCCGCTGTCAGCCTGGCGATGAGCTGCGGTTCCTCGAACATCGGGTAGTGTCCGATGCCCGGCAGATGAACGGCCTCCCCGCGTGGCAGCGCGGCAACCGACTCATCGACGAGTTCTTTCGGTACCCAGAAATCATCCTCGCCGCGTACGACGAGCATCGGCAGATCGATTTCGTGCAGACGATCGAGCACGTCGTGCTGTGCCCAGCCTTCGAGGTCGCCGACCGCGCTGAGTTGCGCATTACGATGCTGCCAGCGCAGTTCTTCGATTTTTTCCGGCGGGCATTGCCGGTTCAGCGATTCGATCGCGGCCCGTTCCATCTGGTCCTGCCACCCCGGTCCCCACGCCGGGTGCAGCAACTGGCTCGGGACGGGAAATGTCGGCGAACGACCGAGACCTTCCATCGGTATGCCGGCAGCCATTTCGCGCCAGTGATGGACGGCGTAATCGAACGTGATATCACCGCCAATCGAACAACCCGTGATCACCGGACTTTCCAGCCCCAGTGCGTTGACGAATGCATGGACGAATTCGGCGTGTTCGTGGATCGAACGATGCGGCTGCCAGTTAACCGGATACGAGCGCGAATGACCCGGCAGATCCAGCGCGTAGGCGTGGAATCCCAACTCCGCATAGAGTGGCAGGATGTAGTGATATTCGAGCGAATTCGCGCCTGCTGTGTGGATACAGACGAGCGGTACCCCGTCGCCAATCTCGTCGTAAAACGTGCGTGTGCCATTGACGTCGATGTAATGGCCGGTAATGTTCTCGGGTGTTGCCATCGTCATACTTCCTTCAGGCTTGGGCCGCGTCGCGCAGTGTGTAGGCGAGCAGAAACATCGCTTCGGTCAGGCGCGCCGCTTCGAGCAGATTGCCTTCCGTCGCGATTTCGACGTGGGGTTGACCCACGGTTGCGAGTTTCGGGTCGTCGGTGAAATAACGCGTCCCCGGAAACGTCAGGTCCGCCCAGCGACGCTTGCCGTCGAGCAGGAGTTGCCAGGCCGCTGCGCTGCCGCAAAACTTGAACGTATAGCCGAACGCTGAAGGGGCGGGTTCATGGTCGATCACCCTGCCCTTGTAGATCTTGAGCCAGAGCTTGTCGTCGTCGACCTGTAACAGCACGGAACCGTCGAACGCGGATGCCTGGGTGGTGAATGCTTCGTTCGCATTGAGTGCGTCGACGAAACGTTGCTGCAATGCAGTATCAGAAATAAACGACATGGATGGCGGTGACTCTCATCAGTTTCTTGTGCAGTAACGTGACGTCATGCACCCGCGAAGAAAAACTCCCGGCCACATGACTCGCCGCATTGTCACCGTCGCCCCGGTGAATATCAAGGCGACTTCGAGGCCGCCGCAGCCGCCTCGCCCGCCGGTCGGTATTGACACGAATTCGACCGCCATGCTTTCATCGGTGGTCCGTCGAAGTACTAACCAAATGATCCGGAGGCAGCCCGAAATGTTTGACCCCGCGTGGATGCAACGCTGGCAGGAAGCGGTGAACAACAATGGTCCGATGAGCTGGATCGGTAAACATTTCACCGCCGATTTGCTGCTCGGTTTCGGCGACAAGCAATTCGTCGTGAACTTCGTCAAAGGCAAGCTTGCGAGCTTCACTGATGAAATCGGACCCGAGACCTGTTACCAACTTGCCGTCAAAGGACCGGCCGCGAGCTGGGAGAAATTCTGTCAACCCGTTCCGCCGCCGATGTACAACGACATCTGGGCGATGGGACACCCGCTGCATGGGCGGGTAACGCTGGAAGGCGATCAAATGGTCATGTGGCAAAACATGCGCGCGTTCACCTGGGCGCTCGACCGTATGCGTGAAATCTGAACGACGACTGCTGATTCTGGGAGATTGACGTGGCAAAAATTGAACCAATCGTCGGGCGCTATATCTGGGTGCCGTTTGAAGGCGAGGAATACCGGATTTACTACGAAGAAGCCGGTGAAGGAATCCCGCTCGTGTGCCTGCACACCGCGGGTACGGACGGGCGTGAATGGCGGCATCAGCTGTGTTCCGCCGATATCAACAAGAATTTCCGCGTCATTGCGCTCGACCTGCCGCGCCATGGCAAGTCGATACCGCCGTACGACTGGTACAAGGAAAACGAGGAATACAAACTCACTGCGGACTTTTATTCGGGCCTGTTGATGGCATTTTGCAAGGAACTCGAACTCGACAAGCCCGTCATCATGGGCAGCTCGATGGGCGGCAACATCTGCCTGCACCTCGCGGAACGTTACGAGAACGATCTGCGCGCACTGATCGCGATCGAGGCGTGTGAATATTCTCCCGGCTGGCACCTCGACTGGCTGCGGCACTCGCACATCCACGGTGGCGAGACCTGCGCGACCTCGATCTTTGGTCTCATGGCACCGCAGAGCCCGGACAAGTACCGCTGGGAAACCTGGTGGTATTACTCCCAGGGTGGCCCGGGGGTATTCAAAGGCGACCTGTATTTCTACAGCGTTGATCACGACTTCCGCGGCAAGACGGAAAAGCTCTCCGGCAAGGTGCCCATGTACTACATGACGGGCGTTTACGATTTCGCCTGCACCCCGGACATGACCGAAGAGGTGGCGAAGAAAACGAAGAACTCCGAATGCATCATCATGGAAGAGATCGGGCATTTTCCAATGAGCGAAAACCCGGATGTGTTCAACAGGTATCTGATGCCGGTCCTGGATAAAATCCTTGCCGCATAGCGCCGGATAACAACAACACAGCGCCACAACAAAAAAAATATGGGATTGTGCGCCCGCCACGACAGCGGGCGTTTTTTTTAGCAGGGCACGACGCAATGGAAGACAACGCCGAGATCATCTCGCAACTAAGGGACACGGTGAAGAAAGTTTGCGCTGACTTCCCCGGCGAGTACTGGCGCGAGAAAGACCGCGAACGGCAATACCCGAAAGAATTCGTCGACGCACTGACGGAGCTTGGACTGCTTGCTTCGCTGATCCCGGAAGAATACGGCGGTAGCGGCCTGCCACTGTCCGTCGGCGCGGAAATCCTCATTGCGATTCACGAATTCGGCGGCAACGCGGGCGCCTGCCATGCCCAGATGTACACGATGGGCACCGTGTTACGTCATGGCAGTGCCGAGCAAAAACAACGTTATCTGCCCGGCATAGCCGCCGGCGAGCTGCGCCTGCAGGCGTTCGGAGTTACGGAACCGACCGCGGGCACGGACACGACGAGTATCTCGACGTTTGCGGCCCGCAGTGGCGACGGCTATATCGTCAACGGACAGAAAGTCTGGACGTCCCGGGCGGAACACTCGGACCTGATGATCCTGCTCGCGCGCACGACCCCGAAAGACGAGGTCAGGAAACGCTCCGACGGCCTGTCCGTATTCCTCGTCGACATGCGGGAAGCGAAACAGCACGGCATGACGATCAAGCCCATCCGCACGATGATCAATCATTCGACGACGGAAATATTCTACGACGACGTTCCGATTCCGGCGGACAGCTTGATCGGTGAGGAAGGCAAGGGTTTCAAATACATCCTTTCCGGCATGAACGCGGAGCGGATCCTGATCGCCGCCGAGTGCATCGGGGACGCCCGCTGGTTCATCAAGAAGGCGAGCGATTACGCGCGTGAACGCAAGGTGTTCGGCCGTCCGATCGGTCAGAACCAGGGGATCCAGTTTCCCATCGCACGCGCTTACGCGCAGGCCGAAGCCGCCACCTTGATGCTGCACAAGGCGAGCGCCCTGTACGATGCCGGCGAGCCCTGTGGTACGGAAGCGAACATGGCCAAAATGCTGGCCTCGGAAGCGTCGTGGGCGGCCGCGGAAGTCTGCATCCAGACATTCGGCGGCTTCGGTGTCGCCGAAGAATACGACGTGGAACGCAAGTTTCGCGAAGCCCGCCTGTACCAAATCGCACCGATTTCGACGAATCTTATCCTGTCCTATATCGCGGAACACGAACTCGAATTACCGCGTTCATACTGAAAACGGGACGCGTGGAGGAAGCACATGGCTGAACTGCCGCAATTCAACCCCTACATCAATGGCACCAGTGTCGCGCCGAGCACGAATGCGTATTTCGAGACGGTGAATCCGTACACGTCGAAAGCCTGGGCCGAGGTCGCGCGTTGTGACAAAGCGGATGCGGATGCCGCAATCGAGGCCGCGCACGCCGCGTTCGTGGACGGAGAGTGGGCAAGACTGACCGCGACCCAGCGCGGCGCCCTGCTGCGCCGGTTTGGCGATCTGCTCGCCGAGCACGCCGAGGAACTCGCGGCGTTCGAAGTGCGCGACAACGGCAAGCTCATCAGCGAAATGGCCGCTCAGTGCGCCTATATTCCGCAGTGGTACTACTACTTCGGCGGACTCGCCGACAAGATCGAAGGCGCGGTGATCCCGAGCGACAAACCGGATATTTTCAACTACACGCGCCACGAGCCGCTCGGGGTTGTCGTCGCGATCACGCCGTGGAATTCTCCGTTGCTGCTGCTGTCGTTCAAACTCGCGCCCGCGCTCGCGGCCGGCAACACCGTGGTCATCAAGCCGTCGGAGTTTACCTCCACGTCGACCCTGCGCTTCGTCGAACTGTTCGCCGAAGCCGGGTTCCCGCCCGGTGTGGTCAACGTGGTCACCGGTTTCGGCGCTGAGGTCGGCGCCGCGCTCGTCGAACACCCGAAAACGGCGAAAGTCGCGTTTACCGGAGGCTCGGAAAGCGGCGCCAGGGTCTACCAGGCCGCCGCCGCCGGACTGAAAAAATGCACGCTCGAACTCGGCGGCAAGTCACCGAACATCGTGTTCGACGACGCAAACCTCGACGATGCGGTCAAGGGCGCGATCTCCGGGATTTTTGCCGCCACGGGGCAAACCTGCATCGCAGGGTCCCGCCTGCTCGTGCAAAACAGCATTTACGACGAGTTCGTCGAGAAGCTCGTCGCATTCGCCGGTACGGCGAAGATGGGCGATCCGATGCAGGTCGAAACCCAGGTCGGGCCCGTCACAACACCGCCGCAGTACGAAAAAATTCTCGAGTACATCCAGGTCGCGAAGGACGATGGCGCGCAGGTGTTGTTGGGCGGCGGCCCCGCGAAAGGCCGTCCCGAGTGCGGTGACAGCGAGTATTTCGTGGAACCGACTATTTTCGGCGGTGTGACGAACGACATGCGCATTGCCCAGGAAGAAGTATTCGGCCCGGTGCTGTCAATCATTCGGTTTGACACCGATGAACAGGCGATCGCGATCGCGAACGATATTGCGTTCGGGCTCGCCGCCGGTGTCTGGACGCAGTCGATCAACCGTGCGATCAAGGTTTCGAATGCAATCCGCGCCGGAACCATTTGGGTAAATACGTATCGCGCGGTCAGCTTTCTGTCGCCGTTCGGCGGCTATAAACAAAGCGGACTCGGGCGGGAGAACGGCATCGAAGCGATCCGGGAATACCTGCAAACGAAAAGCGTCTGGATCTCCACGGCCGCCGACGTCCCTAACCCGTTTGTCATGCGCTAGGAATTACGATGGCTGCATTGAGCGATACGTTGGTGGTGAGCCTCGAGCAAGCCGTGGCCGCGCCCTACTGCACCCGCCTGCTCGCGGAGGCCGGCGCACGGGTCATCAAGGTCGAACGCGATGGCGGCGATTTCGCCCGCCATTACGACAGCCTCGTGAACGGCGAAAGCGCGTATTTCGTGTGGCTGAACAGCGGTAAGGAATCGCTCGTGTTGAACGCGAAGGATCCTGACGACAAGGCGCTGCTGACCGCGATGCTCGAACGCGCCGATGTGTTCGTGCAGAACCTGCGGCCCGGCGCCATCGAAGCGCTCGGATTCGATTACGCAACGCTTGCCGGGCTCAACCCCGGACTCATCATGTGCAGTATTTCCGGCTACGGCACGAACGGGCCCTACGCCGGGAAGAAGGCCTACGACTTCCTCGTCCAGGGCGAATCCGGGCTGTGTTCCGTAACCGGTTCGCCGGGCGAACCGGCGCGGGTCGGGATCTCCGTGTGCGACATCTCGACGGGGCTGACCGCCTATGGCGAGATCCTGCGCGCCCTGCTCGAACGCGGCCGTTCGGGCACCGGTACGCACGTCGAAGTGTCCCTGTTCGGGGTCATGGCAGAATGGATGAGCGTACCGCTCGTGTACTACCGCGACGGTGGCAAGTTGTTGTCCGGTACGGGTCTCGATCACGCCCAGATTGCGCCGTATGGCGTCCACGAGGCGGCCGACGGACCGTTCATTATTGCGGTGCAGCACGAAGGGGAATGGCGCGATTTGTGCGTGAAGGTTCTGAACCGGCCGGAGTTGGCGCACGACCCGCGCTTCAGTTCGAATACGCTGCGGGTCGAAAATCGGGCCGAAGTCACGGCCGCGATCGAGGCCGTAACGCGCGAGCTTCCACGTGCGGAAGTCGCTGAACGGATGGAACTCGGCGGCATTGCCTACGGCAGCCTGAACGACTGTAAAAGCGTCTGGGATCACCCTGCCCTGCAGACGAAAACCGTGACATCCGGTGGTCGGACATCGGTTTTCGTCCGTCGCGTGGGCGACACCGCCGAGCAGCCGCGCGAGATTCCCGCGCTCGGCGAGCACAGCACCCGAATCCGCAAGGAATTTCTGGCGTAATACTGATGAACGCAATCCGCATAGATGGCCCCTGTTTCGAGGACTTCACTGTCGGTGACGAGTTTTCCGCACCGTCGATTACACTGACCGAAGGCTACGCAGCGCTGTACCAGGCGATGATGGCGGATCGCATGCGCTTACCGCTCGACCACGAATTGTCGCGTGCGGTGACGGGAAACAGCGCGCCATTCGCGCATCCGCACCTCGTGATCAACGTCGTCAACGGACAGACGACCTACGCTTCGCAGCACGTAAAGGGAAATTTGTTCTACCGCGGTCTCATTCTGAAACAGCCGGTATACCTGGGCGACACCCTGACTACCGCTACCCGGGTTGTCGGCTTGCGGCAGAACCGGACGAAATCCGGGCGCGCCGCGACGGGCATGGTCGCGCTGGAAATGTCGACGGCAAACCAGCATGGTGAAGTCGTCATGCAATACTGGCGTTGCCCGATGATACCCTGTCGTGACCCGCAGGCCGTGACCGGGCACGAAGATGATCTCGGCGCCATCGGTCGTGAGATCACGCCGGCCGACATCGATGCCGCCGTGCCGCGGAACTGGAATCTGGATCCGCTCGCCTCCGATATAACCGGGCTGAAACCCCGCCGTTTCGCCGTTGGGGACGAGGTATCGATCGTTCCGCGCGACACGATTACGTGCGCACCGGAGCTCGTACGGCTCACGCTGAACATTGCCTATACACACGTCGACGCGACGAAAAGTTATCTCGGCCGGCGCCTCGTGTACGGCGGCCACACGATTTCACTGGTCCTCGGCCAACTGACGCGCGCGCTGCCGTCGATGATTACCGTCCTCGCGTGGTCGGGTTGCGATCACACCGGGCCTGTCATCGAGGAGGATCTGATCGGGACCGCGTTCAGGGTGCTTGACGTGCGCCCGGCACCTGGCGGCGGCGAACTGCTCGACCTGCATGTACTCGCCACCGCGTCACGGCCGGCTCCGGAATCAGGCGAGTTTGCCGAACACGACGTTCTCGACTGGCGTTTGACCGTGTGGTGCGCGTAGCGCGCTGAAGTTACAGCGCGCTCGAGAAGCCGCCGTCGATCGCGACGACGGCGGCGTTCGTATAACGCGAGGCGTCCGAGGCAAAATACAATAACGCCCCGTCGAGGTCGGACGGCTGGCCGAACCGCCGCGCGGGAATTTTCGCGCGCAGACGTTCACCGCCGTCCGTTTTCAGCCAGTCGCGATTCATTTCCGTCTCGATGTATCCCGGTGCGATCGCATTGATGCGGATGCCCTTGTGCGCGAGATCCGTCGACAAGTCCCGCCCGACATTGATCAAACCCGCTTTCGCGGCGGCATACGGCGCGACGTGCCCGATCCCGCGCAAGCCGAGAACCGAGGCAATGTTGATAATGCTGCATTCGCGACCGTCCGCCAGGCGGCGTTTAATCAGTTCCTGCGACAGTACCCACGCGCCGCGCAGGTTCGTTTCGTAGACCGCGTCCCAATCGTCATCCGACAGGTGTTGCGGCGCTTTCACGACCGCGATTCCGGCATTGTTCACGAGCACATCGAGCGGTGCGTCGGCTTCGAGACGTTCGATGCACGCCCGGATCGCATCACGGGACCGAACATCGAGCGCGCAGGCTTCGCAGCTGCCACCGTCTTTTTGAATCATCGAGGCGAGCGCGTCGAGTTTGTCGACGCTGCGGGAAGCGAGAATCACGTGGGCGCCGGCGCGCGCGAGCGTGGAGGAAAAATGCAGACCGAGGCCGCTTGAAGCGCCGGTGAGCAGCACGCGTTTGCCGTGCAGGTTAAACAGTTTACTGACGAATGCGTTCGTCTCGTCCATCGATAGTCGCCTGTGAGTTTCGTCTGTGGAGCCGTTCGGGGCAGCCGTTCATTACGCGCTTGTACGCAACGAACGGCTTCGACTTGCGGGATTCAGGCGAGGCCGATTTTCGGCCGCACCCACGCCGCCATCCGTGCGATCGCGTCGTCGGCTTCCGGTGCCTTCCCGGCCATGAACTGGAACACATGTTGCATTTCCGGAAACACGTCCACCTTTATCTCCACCCCGGCTTCACGGGCCTTCGTTTCAAATCGCAACGAGTCGTCGAGCAGCGTCTCATCACCACCAACCTGGATATACGTCGGCGGAAATTCGTGCAGCTCGGCGCACAGCGGATTCGCGAGCGGGTCGCGCGGTGAACCGTCACCGAGGAATGCGGCCGCCATGCCCTGCGCAATTTCGCGGCTTACGAGAACATCGACATCGGCCTTCGTGTCCATTGTTTCGCCGGTGAATTCCATGTCGTAGTACGGGGACATCGGCATGCAGGCGGCGGCCGTCGGCAAACCCTTGTCGCGGATCGCGAGCAGCATACTCGTGCACAGGGCGCCGCCGGCTGAATCGCCCGTGGTCGCGATGTGCTCGGGTTTGATCCCCTGCTCCAGCAGCCACGCATACACCGCCACCGCGTCCTCGTTTTGTGCCGGATGCGGATTCTCCGGTGCCCTGCGGTAGTCGAGGATCAGCGCACGGCACCCCGTTGCTTTCGCGAGATGACCGAACATCTTGCGATGGGTATACATCGAGCCGACGACGTAGCCGCCACCGTGCGTACAGATGAGCACACGATCTTCGCTTGCGCCTTTCGGCACGGCCCACAGACACGGAACCCCGGCGCAGGTTTCTTCGATATAGTCCACCCCGCCCGGTTCGCCGGTGATGTCGCCCCACTGGTCGAACAGATCGCGGGTTTCCGCGAGGTCCATTTCGGGGTTCGCGGCCATCGCGGTTTTCCAGCGGCCGTAGAGATCCTTGATTGCGTTCGCCTGTTTGCTTGCCATCGTTTTCAGCTTCCTCAGATGTCAGTTTTTTATCGTGTGTTCAGTTGCGTCCGAAATGCGGGTGCCTCCGGGGCGGACAAGCGTTTTCTGTCGTTGCGGGAACGGGCCGCCGCGGTCCCGCGCGGGAAATCCCGCGCGCTTGTCGTGGCCTCGGGCCGCGGTCAGCGCGCGCCGACATTCAGCGCCGAAGGTTCGAAATCCCTTTGTTCGATGCTTTCAAGATTTGTCAGCGTCACGAGCTGTATCGCCGTGCAGTGCTTGTTCTGCACGTCGATGACACTCGAGCTGTCGAGCATCGGGACTCCCGAACCCTGGTTCGCCGGAATATGCGTGTCGGGATGTGCAAGGCCACCGATGCCGTATTTCCACAGGACGCCCGCCTTGTCGTAGATCTTGCCGAATATCGGAAACATCGTTTGTGCATCGATGTAAAAGTAGCGCCGCCCAATCGGATGATCCGAGCGCTTCGGCCGGCCTTCGAGTATGTAGGCCTTGCGCAGCTGCCAGGTGACGTTCGGAAAACACCCTGAGTGGCCGTGGAAATCGACGAAGTTGTAGTCGTACTTGCGCGCCTTGCGCGTCGATGGCTGGATTTCGTCGCGGGAGTACATCGGTAACAACTGATACGTCGTGCCCTTGAACTCCCAGTCCATGTCCATGATGCGCCCGCTGTAACCGAGAAAGTCCTCGATCATGATGTCGCTGCCGAGAAACGAATCGGTGCGCGCCGTAGTGGCCACGCGCCTTACGCGGCGCAACAGCGGCACATACATCCAGCCCTGTTCGTCGAGCGTGTCATCACTGTTGTAGAAAATGAGCAGCTTCGTTTTCGCGACGTCACCGGGATCAAGCGCCTCGAGCGTTATTGCGCTGTACACGTCGTACGGATTCTTCTTCACCTCGGGAGTCGGGGCGAGCACGTGGCGATACTTGAAGCGCATTTGCGCGGCGACGAATTCGAGTACGCGCTCGACCTGCTGGCTGCGCATATCAATGTAATACCAGTACATCTCCGGTATTTCACCCGCGTCGCCCGAATAACCGTAGCGCATATTCCACGCGAGCTTCTCACCCCAGCGTTCGCCGTCGGTTGTCGGCGTACCCGGAAACGGTCGGCCGGCCATGTAATTCAGCAGTTCCCCGGGGTTCGAACCGAGCTGGGTCTGGCCGCCGTACTGCGCCGTCGCATTCACATAAGCCTCATGCGGCCGGAACGACAGCGGCTGACCAACAGTGATCGTGAGCCAGCCTTGCGCAATCAGATCGGCGAGGTCCGTATCGACAACGTCGAGATACTCCTGCACGTTGTCCGCACCGATGATGGTGCCCGGGGCCGGGCCCATCTCCTGAATCGCGGTGATGTCGATGTCGAACTCGTCGGCACCGACACCCAGCGCGGTGAACAGCAAGGCAAACAGGCTGATGTACGCAACGTGGCGCAGGCGCGACCGGGTGGCCGCTGAACAAATCGCTATCAAATCAAATTTCCCGGTAGGTAAGTTATAACGCCATCGACGACAGCGAATAGAATTTCTTTATCGCCGGCAAGGCCAGCGTCAACGAAGCCATCATCAACGAATGCATCGGCCGGCCCTGCTCCACTGCCTGGACAAACTCCTGAACGTTGATGGACTCGACTTCAATATCCTCGTACGTATCCAGTTGCGGCTCTCCAACCTTGATACAGCCGGTCGCAAGGTACACGTGCATTCGGTTGTTCTGAATACCCGGATTCGGATAATGATGTCCGAGGTATTCGAGTTCGCTTGCCTCGTACCCGGTTTCCTCCCGCAGCTCGCGCCGCGCCGCATCCTCGGCCTGTTCTTCGATTCCCGGCTCCGTCGTGCCGCCCGGGAACTCGTAGAACCGCCGTTGCGCCGCATGTCGATACTGGTTTACGAGAATAATGTGGCCGTCCTCGGTCAACGGAACCACGTTCACCCAGTCGACGAGTTCCCACACGTAATACGCCGGCATGACGCGTTCGTCCGGCAGCGCGCAGGTATCCTTGCGGAAACGGAAATACGGCGTCGAATACAGTTCATCGGAGCGCAGGATCTGCCACTCGTTCGTGCCGTCGCCGTCGCGCTTCTTTGTCGTCATCGTGATACCGCGGTTGCCGGGTGCGTCGTCAGACCTTCGTGCCGGGAATATACTGCTCCGGCGCAATATGTACGATCGCCCAGGCCGCCATGCCGCGGATCCGCGGGTTCTTGTCGGTCAGGAAACTCGCGAGCTCCTTGAGACGGCCACGCTCCTGTCGCTGACCGATTAACCAGATCGTCTGCATGCGAACATCCACGTTCTTGTTCGCGAGGCCCCATGCATAGACTTCAGAGGCGTCCCATTCTATCGCGCGCCATGATTCCAGCAGACGGCTGCCGGGGTCCGGCCGCAGATTCAGTGCAAACAGCTTTAGCGACAATTCGTGCGCAAGTTCGGGCGGCAGGCGGCGGATAGCGCTGGCACCAACCTCCGCGTTCAGGCTTTTCCCGCGCGCAATCACGTTGAGTAACTCCGCGATCGATCGCTCGTTTCCAAGCGCAGCTTGGCTCGATATCGCGGCCAGCGAGACCCGCGCATCGCTGGATCGCTGCAGCCGCTCGAGCGCCTCACGTGAGGCGGGTGTATTCAGATAACGTAATGCGACGGCCGCTACTTCGCGCTGACTCAAATCGCCGATGGCGACCATGTCGAGCAATTGCTTTTCGACTTCTTCGCCGCGGCCTTTCTGCGCGAGGAAGTAATAGCCATAAGCCCGGGTCGTGAGAAGGACGTCAGGAGCGGCGATGAGCTCGTTGATAATGTCGACCGCGGAGTCGCTGTCCTTTTGATGCACGAGTGCCTGAATTGCATATTGCTGCACGACGGGTTTGCTGTTTTGCAGCAAACTGAGCAGGAAATCCGACATGTCCTCGCGCGGGTTCGTCGCCAGGGATTGCGTGAGAAACTGGGTAAAATCCGGGTTGCCCGCCGCCAGTCGGTAGATCAGATCGATTCCGTTCGGGTGTTGTACACCAATGAGCGTGTCGATAGCGGAGCGCTGGTACACGATATCGCTGCTGAGCGCGAGTTCTTCGAGCCGCGCGAGCGCGTCCGGATCGCCGATATCGCTGAGGGTGCCGGCGCCGAGGATCTGGTCATAGAGATTCTCTGACTGATACAACGAACGGGCCACCTCGACGGCTTCGTTGACGATGCCGTCATCGGCGAAAACTGCGGCGGGAAGCGTCGCCAGCAGCGCTGCACAAACAGCGAAAAATCGGGCGCATCTCCGGATTATTTGAATACGGGCCATTCGGGACTCCTGCAGACAACGAGTAATCGCCGATCCTAAGCGAAACCGGCCTTGGGTCTTATGACAGGATAGCATGATCGAAGTTCTCGCGAGATCGTCCCTTGGGGTCTCGTGTGACATAAAAAAACGGGCCCGAAGGCCCGTCGTTTAAGGCGTCCGAGCGGTGCCAGATACTGGCCCCTCCCGGTACGCGATGCCGTTATTTCAGAACTGGTACTTCAGCTGCAGGAACAGTTCATCGTTGTCACGCAGTGCGCCAATGCCTTCGCGGGCAGCCCCAAATATCGCCTGTTGATACGGGTACGCGCCACCAGCGCCGGGCACACGGGCTCCATCACCCGTAACTCCTCCACTTATAAAGGAAGTATAAGGCCCGGCGTCGTGCGTGTAGTTGTTATCGCCGCCCCAGATAGTGTGGAGCCCGGTTTTGACCGACCAGTGGTTGTCTATCAACCATTCAACATTCAGACCAGCTGTCCACGAATTTGTCGCTTCCTCCCACACGACGAACCCTGCAGGTTTCAGCGTGTCGCGCATGTAGTTGCCGAGGAAGAAGAACGTCCAGATGAAATTGTGCTCGTCCACATAATAGCCTGTGTTCTTGTCGCCCTCATGGTCGAGGTACCACGTATCGAACAGCTGCATCGACAGGAAAAACGTACGGTCCTTGTTAAGCCACGGTATGAACGTCGGACGGTCGAGACCAATAGACCAACGCATTACGTCACTTTCGTCAACCCAGTCGGCTTTCCGCGTGTTGTTGACGAGCTCGTCGAGTGTTATCGACGATTCAATTCGGAACACGACACCTGAGAAGGGCTCGAAGTAATCAATTGCCATGCCTGTTGTGTGGGCTTGTTTGTATCGGATGGACGTCGGGCCACCAAGGATCGCGCCGTTACGATAAAACAACTCGGCATTGTTGTTGGCGATAGCATTCTGCGCTTGTGCCGCTAGTGCAGGATCTGTACCGTTTGCAATGGCAGCAAGCCCTTTGGCCGGATCCATTAGCCTTACGGGGAGCGCACCAGTACCATTGCCGACGAGGTCTTCCGCTAGGTCGAAAATCAAACGATCCCGGGTGCCTTGGTTCGTATTTAGTACTGCGCCTTCGGGCACGTAAATCCCGTCGAAGCCATAGACCGGCACGTCGTTCCAACCGAAATGGTGGGTGAATGCCATACGCACGGCTTTAAAGCGGAATTCCCAACGTGCCGCCGGTTCCGTGTTTTTGATGTCCCAATCCGGACGCTGTGAACCGCCCGCCAAGCCCGCTAACGTTCCAAAACCGGAAGGTAATCGATCATCTTGTGGCCCAAATGCGCCGCAGCGTGAATTCGGATTCGCATTAATCGCGTTCATCACCTGCTGTACAGTTCGGCCGCCGCCCTGCGTTAACACGCGGGAACCTGGTGCTGGTCGATAGCCCGCCCCGATGCATGGCTCAACGGAAAAGTACTGATTGAAAGCTGCGAAAGTTGCTTGCTGCTTTGCGAAGGGGTGTGCCCATGCCTGCGACGGGTTACCGAGTCCGATTCCCTTAAACTCGTCGAAGTTCCACACGAACTGGAACGCGTTGTCCGTCAGCGGACCGAAGTTACCGGCTTTGTACTGAATTGAAAGCATCCATTGCGGAATGCGGATGTCTTCGAACGAATCGAAGAAGAAATGCTGGCCGAAATCGACGGGGTTCAGCACGTCCTGGAGGCGGAAAAAGTCCGTTTTACCCCAGACGATCTGCTGCTTGCCGAGACGTATCCACCAATCACCGATAATGCCGTCGGCGTACAGTTCACGGAACGGGTAGATTTCGCCGTTTGAGTCCGTGTTCTGCATCGCGACGTCGAGCGGATCGTTATCGAGGTTCTGGCAGCGCGTGCAACGTAATTCCTGCTGTCCGGTCGTAGCGACGAGCGGGAAACCGGAATTACCTCCCCCTAGTGCTTGCGCGATTCCGAATTTGTTGCCACCCGCGCCAGTGCGGCCGAGTATCGTTTCGAAATTATCATTAAGCCACTGCGGATTTTGCAGGCCGTGATCAACGATTTTCGAAATTCCGCCCGTTGATAAAAAGGCGTTTTGTCGCGTGCCGCCGCCGAAAGCGAAATCCAACCCGCCGTAACCTAGCGGGTCGCTGCTATTCGTAAACTGCTTGCCGAGGTACGAGACGTTATCGCTTTGGCGACTAGTCGAACCGCTTAAGCTATTGTAGTAAGCGGCGTCGAACTCCGGACGAATTACCGTCGTGAAGCTCAACTCGTCGAAGACACCAACATCGGTATAACCCAACGTCGCTTCGATTTGCAGCCGCTGTATCCACTGGGTTAGATACGGATCGCCGCTACCGACATTAGAACGGGCCTCGGATGATAGAAAGCCCTCGATTTCGATGTCGCCACCGAGTGCCTCGATATTGATTCGCGCCTGAACCGGCATCGCTATCGCGAATACCAGGACAACCGCCCCCAGGGTCCATGACAAAGCACGTATTGAGCTTTTCATCGGGTTATCTCCCATTGTTTCCCCCAAAAGGTTTCGGCTAAGAGCCAGCCGATTGCTGTGCAAGTGCACTATCTTCCCCAATATGGTCGTGGCCTTCCTTACTACTGATGGCATCGTCCATATGAGATTTCATAACGAAACTCGGTTTGAAAACTTTAACCAGCAACGGCAACAGTGTTACCGAGCCAACCATGTTGCTGATCATGAGCAGCGATAACAGCATCGCCATTTCGCTGTTGAACCGCAGTGATGAGCCGGGTATCCAGTAGACGATACCGGCGACAACGGTAACCGCGGTAAACACGACGGCCGCGCCCGTTGTCGACAGCGACTCGTGAACCGCGTCGTTGATATTGCGGTGGCGTACTTCTTCGCGGATGCGGTCGAGCATGTAAATCGCGTAGTCGACGCCGATGCCGATACCGACTGCCGTCACCGGCAGCGTATTGATATTGAGCCCGATACCGCGGAACGACATATAGGCCCGGTTGATCAGTACGGCCATCGCGAGCACGACGAACACGAGTACCGCTGCGGTCACCGAGCGGTAGGTCAGCATGACCGAAACCATGACCACGATCATGATCAGCACGGTTTGCAGCAACTCGGAGTGTTCCACTTCCTGGTTACCGGCCGCGGTAGTTCCGATGATACCGCCAGCAAACTGCGGCGTTACGCCTTCGATCGGATGCGCTTCCAGGAACTCGTTCGCTGCTTCGATTGCCGCGTGCACCGTGGTGCCGGTAGCGTCCTTGAAGAAGATGACGAAGTTCGCGACGCGTCCCTCGAGGTCCATGTATTCGGTAATAACGCCGGGGATGGCCGCGCCGGCTTCGTACATGAACAAAGTGTTGCCGACATCGCGCTGGGTTGTCGGAATCAGCGACCAGCGCGGATCGTCGTAGTGGTACAAACGGTTGATGGAGCGCACGAGATCCGGGATGTCGCGCGTGCCACCGTAGTTCACGACCCTGGCCATGTGGCGGCCGAACTGCTGCATGATGTCGACCACTTCCGGATCTTTCATCTTGTGCGGTTCTTCGGCTTCGAAGTAGATGCTGAGCTGATTGGCACCGGCGAACTTGTCGGCAATGCGCGCGGCGGCGATGTTGTATTCGGAATCCTGGAACAGGATCGGCGAACCCGGCTGGTTTTCGCCGACCGTCGCGTCCTTCGCGTAATAGATCGTGATCGAGATCACGACGAACGCGAAACCGAAAACCGGCAGCGAGGCGCGCGGCGACACGAGGAAGTTTGCCCAGCTTCCCATGATCCGCGAGTAGATATGTTTGTGATCGTAGTGATCCGCGGTTTGCTCGATTTTCGGTACCGGCAGGATCGACAGGATCAGCGGCACGAGTACGGTCACCGTAACGAGGTTACTGAGTGACCAGAAACTGCAGAAGATGCCGAGCTTCGCAATGATCGGAATCGACGACACGGCGAGCACGAGCAGGCCGGCGGCGTCGGTGAAAATGGCGATCGCGGCCGGGACGATGAGTTCGCCCATACTCGTGCGCACGGACGCGTCACGCGATTCGCCCTTGCGAATTTCGTCGTGGTAACGCTCCATCATCTGCACGCAATGGCTTGCCGTGCGCGCGGAAATCAGGATCGGCACCACGAGGATCAGCGGATCGAGGTTGTAGCCGAGCCAGCCGACGAGACCCAGCCCCCAGATTGCCGCCGTACCCGTACCGATCAGCGGGATCAGCACCCCGGCAATCGAGCGAAAATGCAGGAACAACAGGAATGCGACGATCGCAAGCGTGACGGTGAAGATCAGCTTCAGTTCGGAGGCGTGGTAGTAGATCCAGCCTTTGAGCATCGGCTCGCCGGCAATATACAGCGCGGTCTTGCCGTCCTTTTCGACTTCGTCCTTGAGCGCCTGCAGGCGCGTAAAGATATCGTTGTAGTCGAGGCGTTCCTCGTCGAAACCGGCGAGGATGAGTGCCGCGGTGCCGTCCGCCGAGATGTACTTGCCGTAGACGATGTCGTTGTTGAACGACTCCTCGCGCAGTTTCTTCAGCCCGGCGGCATCCGTGGGCAGTGTCTCAGGGAGTACCGGTTCCGACTTGATCAGCCCGCCCGCGGTGGTGCGGATCCGGCGGATTTTCGGGTGCGCGATACTCGCGACCTGGTAGTGGTTGACGCCGATGATCTTGTCGACCTCTTCGGTCAGCATTTTCACCTTGTTCAGGGTGCTCAGCGTAAACAGGTCTTCGTTCTCATCGACCACTTCAAGCGACATCGTGACGACGTTGGCGCCACCGAAGGTCTGCTTCATGCGGTTGTAGTTCTTGATGTACTCGTGTTTCGCCGGCAGCAGATCGGCGAAGCGCGAATACACCTCGATGTTCGGCAGCGCGTAGGCCAGTGCAATCGTAGGGACTACGATGAACAGGAACGTGATGACCCGGTGATCGAGCATCCAGTTCGCCAGCCGCTGACCGGCCCTGTTTTGTTCATTATTCGACAATTCTGACACTCCCCATTCTCGTCCGGCACCCGGGCAGGACACCGCAGGGCGAGATTGTGCCACGACTTTGTAGAAACGTAAACAACTCCAATGTTGCTGAGCTACAACATACGGTGCTCTGGAGGGCGCGAAAATACTTGATCGCCGGACATTTGCAGAAATAGTCGCTTTTTTACCAATACTACGCCGGGGCCCGCTTCCGAGCGGCATGCGGTTACGTACGGCCCTGACGATTCAGGCACCCGATTAGTGCGCACGAAACTGCAGCGGTTTACCTCGGGAGGACATACGCACGAACGTCGCTGGCCCGTGGTTGGGGCGAATTTGCGTTCCTGCTACGCTCCGGAAGCCGCGACACCCGCAGCCCCAGCATTGAACAGCCAGGTAGCAGCCATGATTGAGATCGGTGTTTTCCACAACGGGTCGAGCGATCTGCCGCCCGTGCGCACGCCGTCCGGGGTTGCCTGCAACGACGGCTCACTCCACGACGTGCATCTCGCCGCACAGCGCACCATCGTCAACCAGGTCCGCCAGGGCATCCTCGCCGACAAGCTCGGATTCGATTACTGGTTCCAGACGGAACACCATTTTCAGCCGGAGGGCGCGGAAATGAGTCCGAACCCGCTCGCGAGCGAAATGGCGATCGCGGCGAGCACGCGACGTATCCGGCTCGGGCAGGCGGCGAACATCATTACCTGGCATCACCCCGTGCGCATCGCCGAAATGACCGCGATGCTTGATGTGGTCAGCGGCGGACGTGTCGAAGTCGGGGTGGGTCGCGGTTATCAGCCCCGTGAAAACGAGGTTCTGGGAAAGCCGTTCGGATCCACGATTCAGGACCAGGAGCGCAACCGGGTTGCATTCACCGAAGCGTTCGATCTGATCATCAAATGCTGGACGCAGGAATCGTTCAGTCACCGCGATGAGTTTTTCTCCGTCCCGCCCCGCTACACGAAATGGAATCACAAGCAGACGATCGCGTATTTCGGGCTCGATCGTGTCACGCAAAAGGTCGAAGATATTCTCGACATCGGTCCGCCGGACATGTACTCCGCCGGCAATCCGGTCATGGCCACGACGACCACACTGAAGCAACTGAGCGTGTTCCCGCAACCGCTGCAGAAGCCCTACCCGCAGATCTGGGAACCGTTGACGAGTCCGCGTTCGATCAAATTCTGCGCCGAACGCGGGGTCAACGGTTATTTCATCGTCGAACCGAGCTCGCGCCTGAAACAGAATATCGATCTGTATTACGCCCACGCGGAGAAATGTGGCTGGCCCGATCGCCTAAACCGTGGCGCATTCAAGTACGGCTGGGATGCGGAGAAGCGGCGCGGCATTGTCACGTGCCGTTACATACATCTCGTCTTACCGGGCATGGATCGCGAACATGAATTGCGACGTTACAAACAGGCGCTCGAGGTGCAGTGGGACTATTACGGTCCGTTCGGCTTTGCGGCGATGGTTGCCGAAGCCGGAGAGGCGTTTACGAACCTGAGCGCGAAAGTGGAGCCGGACACGCTGCTGCGCAAGGATATTGCGCTGTTTGGAACGCCTGCCGAGATTGTCGGCAAAATCATGAAACTGAAAGAGGAAGTCGGCTACGACGATTTCATGTTTCACGCATGGTTCGAACTCGCCGGATTCAATGCGGCGGAAACCGAAGACCAGATGCACTACTTTGCCGAAGAATGCATGCCTGAACTCTACCGGCTGTGCGGGGGACGCCCGGCCTATAAGCCCGAGTTCCCGATCCCCGACTTCGACGATGTGCGTCGACAGCCGAACAGCAGCGACAAACTGAGCATTATTCGCGAACAACGTTGACGGCGGTTTCCTATTCCTCGCCGTCCCGCTAATATGCGGCGCCGTATGTACACAAACATCGGGACGCGCCATGACGACAACGATTTCCCCTGAAAATTTCCGCAAGGCCTCGGGCCTCTGGGCAACGGGCGTATCCATCGTCACCACGGTCGACGGTCTCGGTGCACCGTTCGGACTGACAATGAACTCAGTTACCTCATTGTCGCTGGACCCACCGCTGTACCTCGTGAACCTCGATAACGGCTCCGACACACTAACTGCGTTGATCGAATCGCGCGCGTTTTGTATCAACGTCCTTGCGAGTGATCAGCAGGCGTTGTCGAACAAGTTCGCGAAGAAAGGCGGCGATAAATTTACCGATGTCGCCTACAGCGCGGGCGCCACGGGTGCGCCCCGCATCGACGGTGCATTGATGTGTATCGATTGCCGTATTCATGCGGTACATCCGGGCGGCGATCACCAAATCGTTGTCGGTGATGTGGTCGAGATTACGACGGCCGATCCGGACAGCGGCGCCGCGCCCCTGCTCTACTATTGCGGTGCTTATGCCAATGTTGCGACTGCGTGAAGAAGCGCGCCGCTTGTGTGCAAGACAGGGTTCTTGGTATTTTACCGAGCTTAACGCGGGGGGATTCCAGGCTGTGAGCCACGGTTGAACATGCAGTTGTCTGATGCGCGGATACGCCACTTAGTCGCGCACGGGATCTGCATTATGCGGTGCGAAAGCGCCGTTTAAGGCTCCTGATCGGCCCGGAGAACGTGCCTCCACGAATGCCATTACCGGTATCTGAATTCTAATGCTGAAACGAGACAGTAAAATGACGAAAAATCGTTGCAAGCTTGCGGTCGCAGTATTTTGCGCCGCGCTCCTGAGTACGGCGGTGAGCCCACTGACAGCCCAGGAATCTGGCGCTAAAGAAAACCGCACTCCATTGCCGGTGGATTTTATTGGCGCGGATTATCTGAAGGGGCTGAACGGTATCGCCGTCGCCGGTTTGTACGGGATGGTTGGATTGCTCGAGCTCAAGGACGGAGTCTGGAAACTCAATCGGGTCGAGAATCCACCGAAGGAAGATTTCACCGCACTCGCGCGCTACACGGACGCTACGGCGCTCGTGGGCAGTTCGACCGGGCGCATCTACCTGTACGATGGCAAATCGCTGACGGAACTTGCGCACTTGTCGGAATACGACGAACCGGTTCTCGATATCGTCGCCGTGGACGGACGTGCCTGGGCCGTCGGCGCCCGCGGCATGGTCGCCAAGAGTACGGATGGCAAGGAATGGGAAATCGTCGAAATCAGCGACGTGAAGCAGCCGACGATCGTGTTCCAGGAAGGCCGCCCGGCTGACTGGTATTTCGGCGTCTCCAACCTCAACGCCGATTCCGTGAAATTCGTCGGCACGGTTGGCGGTGAGCCGGCCATCGAAGAAGAGCATTACATCCTGTTCCCGGACGAAGGCTTTATTCAGAACACCGTTGAATTCGATATGGATGTCCCGCCGACGATCGAGTTCACGTTCAATCCCGGCCCGCCGTTCCGTGCCGGCGACGTGTCATGGAACACGGTGTTGTACGACGGCAGTAAATTAACGATTGCCGGTGAGTTCGGCATGGTGTTCCAAAGCGAGGACGAAGGCGAAACATGGGTACGACGCGACACGAAGCTCGTCGAAGGCGAACCGTCGCCCGCCTACTGGCTCGAGAGCGTGCAGCAGGGTTCGACCCTGTACCTCGCCGGCGCTGCAGGTGTGAGTTCGATGAGTGCTGATGGTGGCGTGACGTGGGTCCCGCAGCCGCGTCCGGGTAACGAGGGCATTTTCGGCATCAGCCTGCTCGACAATGGTCAGCCGCTGATTGCCGGTGCGGTCGGATTGATCGGCACGTACGACGGCTCGGCCTGGAAACTCGCTGACCGTACGCGATTGAAACTGCTTTCCTGGCTGAAAAACCCGGTCGAACTCGACGACGGCTCCATCCTCGTTCTCGGCGGGCGCTCCACGGCGATCAGCTACAAGGACGGCACGTGGACGCGTATTCCGGTGGACGTAAGCCAATAAGCCGGGCTCGCGCGCAATAAAAAAACGCCGCATCTGCGGCGTTTTTTTTACTCCTTCTTTCACCCGGCGCGGTCACCGGTAGCTGTCGATGATCTCCTGCCGTCGAAAGCAATCGAGCGTGTGGTCATTGACGAGTCCCGTAGCCTGCATGTGCGCATACATTACCGTTGAGCCAAGGAACTTGAACCCCCGGCGCTTCAGATCTTTCGCCGCGGCGTCGGATTCAGGCGTGGTTGCCTTGAAGTCCGCGAGTTCGCGCAATTCACTGACTCGCGGTACGCCGTCGACGAACCGCCACAGGTAATCGGCGAACGTACCGAACTCTTCCTGCACGTCGATGAAGCAACGCGCGTTGCTGATCGCGGCTTCGACTTTCAGCCGATTACGAATGATCCCGGCGTCGCCAAGCAGCCGTTCAACGCTGCGCCGGTTGAACCGTGCGACCTTGTGCACGTCGAAATCGGCGAAGGCGCGACGGTAGTTCGCGCGCTTTTTCAGCACGGTATACCAGCTGAGCCCCGCCTGCGCCGCTTCGAGCGTGATGAACTCGAACAACACCGTGTCATCGTATACCGGCACGCCCCACTCCCGGTCGTGGTAGTCGACGTAATCCGGTTTACCGAGATCAACCCAGGGACAACGCGGAATAGAGTCGGTCATGCCGGATACTCTGCCTAGGCGTCGATTTCGATCGCCACCGCGGTCGCTTCGCCGCCCCCGATGCACAGGGTTGCGACGCCACGTCGCGCGCCGCGGTCTTCCAGCGCATGCAGCAGGGTGACGAGAATACGAGCGCCGGACGCTCCGATCGGATGTCCGAGTGCGCACGCGCCGCCGCGAATATTGAGTTTCTCGTGCGGGATGTGCAGATCCTGCATCGCCGCCATGGCGACTACCGCAAACGCTTCGTTTACTTCGAACAGATCGACATCGTCGACGGACCAGCCGATGCGCTCGAACAGACGGGTGACGGCCCCGACCGGTGCCGTCGTAAACCAGCCCGGCTCCTGCGCAAACGTTGCGTGCCCGACGATGCGTGCGCGAGCTGTCAGGCCAAGCGACGCGGCTTTGGCGGCCGAAGCCAGTACGAGAGCGGCGCCGCCATCGGAAATCGAACTCGAGTTCGCTGCCGTGACACTCCCGTCCTTCGCGAATGCGGGGCGTAATTCGGGGATCCGGTCGATCTTTGCCTTGCCGGGCTGCTCGTCGACGTCGACGGTCACGGAACCGCCGCGCCCGGGCACGTCGACAGACGTGATTTCGCGCTGAAAATCGCCGGCTTCAATCGCATTGCGCGCGCGGGTGAGCGACTCGATCGCGTAAGCGTCCTGGGCTTCGCGCGAGAACGCATACTTGTTCGCGCAGTCTTCGGCAAACGTTCCCATGAGCCGGCCTTTCTCGAATGCGTCCTCGAGTCCGTCATAGAACATGTGGTCAAGCATTTCGCCGTGACCAAGCCGCATGCCGTCGCGGACTTTCGGCAGGATATACGGCGAATTCGTCATGCTTTCCATGCCACCGGCGACGACGATATCCGCCGAGCCGGCGCGGATCGCGTCGTTACCCAGCATCACTGCTTTCATGCCGGAGCCGCACATCTTGTTGACGGTTGTACATCCGACAGCAAACGGAATTCCGGCGCCGACCGAAGCCTGACGCGCGGGGGCCTGGCCGAGTCCTGCCGGCAGGACGCAGCCCATGATCGTCTCGTCGACCGCGTCGGCGGCAACGCCCGCGCGCTCGAGCGCGGCGCGGATCGCCGCGGCGCCGAGTTGTGGCGCGGCCAGGCCGGCCAGGGCGCCCTGCATGCCACCCATCGGGGTACGTGCCGCACCTGCTATGACAACTGTATCGTTCATTTTGTCGCATCTCCGCTGCTGAAAAATGCGCGGATATTAGCACAGCCCGACTGCTCCGGCGGCGCCTCAGGCCGTGGCTGCCGCGAGTTCGTCGACTATCCGCTGCGCAATTGGCAACGCCGCGGTTGCTGCCGGCGACGGCGCATTGCACACGTGCACACTGCGGGGTGTGCGCCGGATCAGGAAATCGTGGATCAAGCTGCCGTCGGAACTCACGGCCTGTGCGCGAATCCCGCAACTGTAGCGCGTCAGATCGTCAAGCACGAGATCGGGGCAGTATTTCCGCACGGCGCGCAGGTACGCGCGACGACTCACGGCGTGCAGGCATTCGACGAGGCCCGCGCCGGAATAGCGGACCAACAGGCGCGCCAAACCGGGCGTGCGTGCAAGCGTTTTCGTGTCACGCCATGAGATCGCGAACTTCGCGTACGTTTCCCGATCGAACGCGAGCATCGCACTCGGCCCGACCGTCATATCGCCGTCGATCGTCCGGGTCAGGTGAACACCGAGAAACGGCAGGGCCGGATCCGGCACCGGGTAGACGAGATGACGCACGAGATCCGCGCGGCTCTGCGGCAGTCGATAAAAGTCGCCGCGGAACGGCACGATCGAAAATCCGCCGCCGATCCCGGCCAGTGCTGCGATGCGGTCCGACTGCAGACCCGCGCAGGCGATCAGGTGTGCCGTGGCGACCGTACCGGCGGAACCGGCGAGTTCGATACCGTGGCCGGTCTCCTCGATTGCCGTAACGTTCTCGTCGTAGCGAAGATCTACGCCGTCGCGCGCGAGGCGGTTCGCCATCGCGCGCGCAACCACGGCGTAATCCACGATCCCCGTCTCGCGCACGCGCAAGGCAGCGACCCCGCTGACATGCGGTTCGATAGCTGCCAGTGCCTTGCGATCGAGTAACTCACAGGCAACACGATTGTGCTTCGCGCGTTCATGCAGGGCCTGCAGTCGCTCATGCTCGAGTGCATTCGTCGCGACGACAAGCTTGCCGCACTGTTTAAACGGTATGTCGTTTGCGCGACAGAACTCGAGTGTTGCCGCGAGCCCGGCGCGACACAGAACGGCTTTGGCCGAACCCGGTTCGTAGTAGATGCCGGCATGGATGACGCCGCTGTTGTGCCCGCTCTGGTGCACCGCCGGTGCGGCTTCTTTTTCGAGTACCGCGATTGTCGCACGGGGGTGACGCTCGCGCAGCTTGAGTGCCGTCGCGAGCCCGACTATGCCCGCACCGATCACCGTGTAGTCGTACGTCATTACGCCATCGTCCTTATCTTGCCTCGGATACCTGCCTGCGCGGCTATCGTGACGCCGCGCGGCTGGTAGAATACCGTGCCCCGGCGGACGTACAGAGAACCCGAAGCACATGAACGAGAAAACGAACAACCTCACGTGGCACGATCAGAGCGTGTCGCACGCAGCCCGGGAGGCGCTGAAAGGTCACGCCGGGGCGCTGCTGTGGTTCACCGGACTGAGTGGCGCGGGCAAAAGCACGGTCGCGAACGCCGTGGACCGCAGCCTCAACGCCCGGCATGTGCATACCTACCTGCTTGACGGCGATAATATCCGGCTCGGTCTGAACAGTAATCTCGGTTTTTCCGCCGCCGATCGCGAGGAAAACATCCGCCGCATTGGCGAGGTCGGCAAACTGCTCGTCGATGCGGGGCTGATTGTGTGCGCTGCGTTCATTTCGCCCTACCGCCGCGACCGCGATCGTATCCGCGACATCCTGCCGCCGGGTCGGTTTATCGAGATCCACGTGCACGCCTCGCTGGCTACCTGCGAAGCGCGTGATCCGAAAGATCTCTACAAGAAAGCGCGTGCGGGCGAAATCAAAGGGTTCACCGGCATCGACGACCCGTACGAAGCGCCGGAAAACCCCGAGATCACGCTGGATTCCGACACCCACGATGTCGAGACGCTGGCTTCCCAGGTCGTTGATTATCTTGCCGCCGAAGGACTGCTGAGCCGCAACTGACGCAGCCGGGGCGCGTCCGGTTCAGACCACTTTTCCCGGATTCATGATGCCGCGCGGGTCGAGCATGTGTTTGAGCCGCCGCATCAGATCGATTTCGACCGGCGCGGCCGACGCCACGAGCAGGCCGCGTTTCAACTGCCCGATCCCGTGCTCGGCGCTGAAGCTCCCGCCGCTGGCCAGCGTCGTATCGTGGACGAACGCGGAGATCGCTTCAGCATGGTGTCCGCGATAAGCCGCGGCATCACAGTCCGGCGGCGCCAATACGTTGAAATGCAGGTTACCGTCACCCACGTGCCCGTATACGGACAAGCGAGTGCCGGGGAAGCGTGCCGGCGTTTGTTCGCACAGGATCCGTGCGAGTTCAGGCAGCGCTCCCAGAGACACCGAGACATCGTGTTTGACGGAGCCGCCGGCGAGTTTCTCGGCGGCGGGAATGGATTCGCGCAGCATCCAAAGCGCACGTCGCTGCGTTTCCGTCTGGGCAACGACGGCGTCGCGAATCGTCCCCGCCTCGAGCGCACCCGCGACGATGCGTTCGAATCCGGCGCGCAACGCCTCGCCATCGTCAAAGGCCATCAGTTCGACGAGCACGTGATCACCTGCGTGCCCATCCAGCGGGTCCTGAAAATCGGGAAACCGGGACAGGAGGAGCGCGAAAGCGGCGCCCGCGACATACTCGCACGAGGTCACGCAGTCACCGACGCCGCCGCGCAAATCGCCGAGCAGGCGCAATGCCTGGTCGACGTGCTCGATCGCAAGCCATGCCGTCAGAGTGGAACGCGGTTGCGGCTGTAGCCGCAACACGGCGGCGGTGATGATACCCAGCGTACCCTCGGCACCAAGGAACAACTGTTTCAAATCATAGCCCGTGTTGTCCTTGCGCAGTCCGCGCAGGTCGCTGAGGACCTTACCGTCGGGCAGAACCACTTCAAGACCGGCCACGAGATCGCGTGCCGTGCCGTAGCGCAACACCGACAAGCCGCCGGCATTCGTCGACAAATTCCCGCCCAGCTGGCAGCTTCCCTGTGAACCCATGCCGAGCGGCAGGAGCAGCTTGCGGTCGGCGGCCGCGGCCTGGGCATCGGCGAGCACGACACCGGCTTCTGCGGTCAGTGTTGCCGCCGCCGTGTCGAGTGCCCTGATCCGGTTCAGGCGCGCAAGACACAGCACGACGGAGTGACCGTGCGCGTCCGGAGTCGCGCCGCCGCAGTAACCGGTGTTACCACCCTGCGGGACGATCGCGAGGCCAGCGTCAGCGCAAACGGTGACAACGGCCGCTACCTCGGCGGTCGTACCGGGTGTGACAATCGCGGCCGCGCGGCCGTGGTAGTTCGCGCGTTCATCGACAAGTCGCGGATCGTCCGGATCCGGATCGACGATGCAGGCGCTGGCGCCGACGATACGGCGCAGTTCGCGCAATGCCCCCTGCATCAGGCCGGCACCGGGCGCAGGTGCATTCGCAAGTCCGCCGCCCGAACCGGTTGCAGGACGGACGAAACGCCGGGCTCAGGCTGCAATTTCAGGATCGGCTTTCGTAATAAACGCGTCGCAGTTGCGAACGAAGTTCGCCGTCGTCGCTGGCATCGGAATGCGTGCGAAGGCAATCCACTCCATCAGGTTCTTACCTTCACGGATCAGGCGGTTGCCGTCACGTACGAGTTCATCTCCGAGCCCGGACCCTTCCGGGGCTGCCTGAAACCGCCACAATTCGTTGCCGGTCGCGACGAACTCCGGCCACACCTGGAAGATCACCGGGTCGGTCTTCATGGTTTCGATTTCATGTTTCGCCGCGACCGCGTAAGCGCGCAACAGGGATTCGGCGGGCGCGAACGCAGGGCTCAACGCCAGCACGTCGCTTAGTTTGCGTGCGATCTCGTCTATCGCAGCCATCGTTTGCGCGATTTTGATGTAGCGCGATTCGTAGTATTGCGCGATCGGCATGGAGAACACTTTCAGCGGTTCGCCCCACAACTCATCGAGGCCTTCCTCTCCACTGTAGTGCCGCACCTGCCGACCGAGGTCGAGCGCCTCGAGAAAACACGATTCGCATTCGAGCAGCAATTCGTTCTGGTCGGTGATCTCGATGCCCTTTTGTTTCATGCGGAAAATCATGCCGAAGATATCGCTGCCGCGATTCAGCAGAGCGCCGGCGAGCATCGCTGCATTGACCCGTTTACGCTCCGGTTCCGATTCCCGTTCATAGGCCGCTCGCGCACTCTCGAGCTTGTACCCGGGTGTGTTGATTCCCGGCTCGGTGTGGTGAAACACGCGCTTCGTCAGGCCGTCGATCAGTTCGAGGCGGGCCGCGTCCTTGTCTGCCGGCACTTCGTATTTGCGGATCCAGTAACCATCGTAATACACGCACGGGGTGCCACGAATCGAGGAGACCGTGCCGTTCGGAACCGCTGCCTGCTCGGGTTCGGTGCGCGAAATCTCCGCGACACCATTCAGGTCGTCATCTTCGGACATAATCGGACTACAACTGCCTCATATTGCTGTTAGTCTTGAATTCGGGCCGGCCGGCACAGGCTTCGGTGCGTTCCTCATGTAGTTTACGCGAAAGGAACTGCAACGTAATGAAATCTCACAATGTTTCATCTAACCCGGTGCGCGATAACTCACATTCTAGTCCGCCTGCTACGATATGCCAGTTTTTACGCCGCGCGTAACGAATTTTTGCTATCGAACGACGACAGGAGAGCCGCGTGACGGATTCCCGGGCGCATGCCGAACAAACCCGCGATGACTTTCGCTATTTTCACCATATTGCGTTGCGCTGGAACGACCTCGACGCGTACCGCCACGTAAACAACGTGCGCTTCTACGCGTTTTACGACACCGTGATCATGCACTACCTGACTGTCGAGGGTGGATTCGACCTGCTCGACGGCCCGGTGGTTCCGTTTACCGTGGAGAACCTGTGCCGATTTCACAATTCGCTGCGCTACCCCGCAATCGTCGAGTGCGGCCTGCGGGTAGCCCGACTCGGTAACAGCAGCGTGCGTTACGAACTCGGGCTGTTCACGCAAGGCGAGTCCTCGATCGCCGCGAGCGGTTACTTCATCGATGTCTTCGTCGACAAGACGGAGAAGCCGTGCACGATCCCCGCCCCGCTCCGCGCGCATCTGCTAAGCCTGCTCGTCCCCGCAGCGGACAGTAGCGTCGCGCCTTAAGTGCCCGCCGATTCCGGTAATTTGTAGTCGACGAATCGTTCCCGCAATTTCAGCTTGCTGATCTTGCCGGTCGCCGTGTGCGGCAACTCGTCAACAATCGCGACATCATCGGGGGTCCACCATTTCGCTATCTTGCCGTCGAAATAGCGGATCAACTCCTGGGCATCGACGGTCTCGCCTTCGACCGGCACGACGACGAGCAGGGGACGCTCCTGCCACTTCGGATGCGCGATGCCGATCACCGCGGCTTCCGCGACCGCCGGGTGACCCATCGCGACATTCTCGAGATCGATCGAGCTGATCCATTCACCGCCGGATTTGATCACGTCTTTCGTGCGGTCGGTGATCCGCATAAAGCCGTGCGGATCGATCGTGGCGACGTCACCGGTATTGAACCAGCCCGCTTCGGCATGGGCATCGCTGGGTTGATCGAGCTTGTAGTAGTCGGCGCAAACCCATGGTCCGCGAATTTTCAACGCACCGAAGGCAACGCCATCCCACGGCAGTTCCTTGCCATCGTCGTCGGTGATTTTCAGCTCAACCCCCGGCACCGCACGACCCGCGCTCTGCAGGTGGTGCTGAAGCGCATCGCCTTCGAGTTTCACGGTATCCGCCGTATGATTATTGGCCGTACCGAGTGGGCTCGTTTCCGTCATGCCCCAGGCGTGGATCACCTGCACGCCATAGTTGTCACGGAAATCCTCCATCATCGACAGCGGGCAGGCGGAGCCGCCAATCGCGGTCTTGCGCAAGGGGTGGAGATTGCGCCCGCTCTCCTTCAGGTACTTCAATACCGGTAACCACACGGTCGGCACCCCGGCGGATACCGTGACGCCTTCGTCGTTGATCAGGTCGACGAGCAGTTTCGGGTCGCTCAGCTTCGGCCCCGGCATCACGAACTTCGTTCCGACCATTGCGCCGGCGAAAGGAAAGCCCCACGCGCCAACGTGGAACATCGGCACGATAGGCAGTACGCAGTCCAGCGCGGACAGGCCCATCGTATCGACAAGCGCCTGCCCGTAGGTATGCAGCACGGTCGAACGGTGGCTGTAAAGCGCACCCTTGGGGTGGCCTGTCGTGCCCGACGTGTAGCACAGGCCGGCGGCGGTCTTCTCGTCCAGGAGCGGCCAGTCGTAGGTGTCCGGTTCATCGGCGATCAGTTCTTCGTAACACAGGACGTCCGGCAGCGATGTCGCGGGCATGTGCTCACGATCCGTCATCACGACATAGCCTTTGACGAGAGGACAGTCGCTGACGATTTTTTCGAGCAGCGGGACGAACATTACGTCGACGAAAATGTACTCGTCCTCCGCGTGGTTGATGATGTAGACGAGTTGTTCCTCGAACAGTCGCGGGTTGATCGTGTGGCAGACGCGGCCGCTGCAGGAAATGCCGAAATACAGTTCCATATGGCGATAGTCGTTCCACGCGAGCGTCGCGATCCGCGCATCCGGGCTGGCGCCGAGTCGCTGCAGGGCGTTGGCAAGTTTGCGGGTGCGCGCGAAACAATCACTGAAGGTATAGCGATGCAGCGGATTGTCCCCGGTTACGGAAACGATCTCGCGACCGCCGTGATTGCGGTCTGCGTGCCGCATGATCGAGGTGATCAGCAGCGGTATGTCCATCATCAATCCTTGCATTGCTTCCTCCGGCAAACACGAGCGTCAGGGTTGTCCGGTCCGGCGGGGCGAGACATCCGGCCGGCCGTGACCACGAAACAGTGCGGATTCTACCGATCGTCGGCCACAAGTCACGCCCCGGCCGGTCGTGGCGTCGCACCGGCGAACCTGGCCGTGCTAAATTCCCCGCGATGAGTGAACAACAGATTTCCATCCCGCGTCCTGACGACTGGCATGTGCACGTGCGTGATGGCGCGGTGCTCGCGGCCGTCATAAACGATACCGCCGCGGTATTCGGCCGCGCCATCATCATGCCGAACCTGACTCCGCCGGTTACCACGAGCGCACTGGCCCGGGCCTACCGCAACCGGATCCTCGCGGCGCTGCGCCCCGGGACTGCGTTCGAACCGTTGATGACCTGCTACCTGACTGACACGACCGAGCCGGCGGACTTGCGCGCGGGATTCGCCGACGACGTCCTCGTTGCGGCGAAGCTTTACCCGGCGGGCGCGACGACGAATGCCGAAGCCGGTGTAACGCGAATCGATCGGCTCGACCCGGTGTTCGATGAAATGCAGTCACTCGGGATGCCTTTGCTCGTGCATGGCGAGGTCGTCGACCCGCGGGTCGACGTGTTCGACCGCGAAGCCGTGTTCATTGAGCGCACGCTCGGCCGCATCGTCGAGCGTTTCCCGCGGCTGCCGGTCGTGCTCGAACATGTCACGACCCGCCAGGGCATCGAGTTTGTCGCGGGCGCGGGCCCGCAGGTTGCGGCAACGCTTACGCCGCACCACCTGCTGATCAACCGCAACGCGATGTTTACCGGCGGTATTCGGCCACATTTCTACTGCCTGCCGGTGGCCAAGCGCGAAGAACACCGGCTCGCGCTGTGCGAGGCGGCGACCTCGGGTAATCCGAAATTTTTTCTCGGCACGGATTCGGCGCCGCACGTGAACGCGGCGAAAGAAAGCGCGTGCGGTTGCGCCGGGGTCTACAATGCGGCGACTGCCCTCGCGTGTTATGCGCAGGTCTTCGACGACATGGGCAGACTGGATCGGCTCGCGGACTTCGCGGCCAGATTCGGCGCCGCGTTTTACGGCCGGCCGGTCAACGACGACACGGTCACGCTGCGGCGTGTTGCCGCGCTGCGCCGCCCGCCACCGGTGCGCGTCGGCGACGACGAAATCACGTCATTTCTCCCCGATACGCCGGTATGCTGGCAAATCGTGGACGCGCGGCAGTAAGCTGCGATGCCGGCCCGGCCCCTTTTGGACACGACGCAGGCGTTGCTCGATTACGACCGCGCGCACATCTGGCATCCCTACAGCACATTCACGGATCCGCCGCCCGTGTTCGCGGTCGAGAGCGCTGCGGGCGTGCGTCTGCGACTCACCGACGGGCGTGAACTCGTCGACGGGATGTCGTCGTGGTGGTCGGCAATTCATGGATACGGACATCCGCGCCTGATCGCCGCGCTGAGCGAGCAGGCGCAGCGCATGTCTCATGTCATGTTTGGTGGCCTGACGCATCGGCCCGCGGTAGAACTCGCCGCCCGCCTGATCGATATAAGCCCGGCCCCGCTCGAACACGTATTCTTCGCCGATTCGGGCTCCGTCGCCGTCGAAGTCGCGTTGAAGATGTCGATGCAATACTGGGCCGCGCGCGGCGCACCGGCAAAACACCGGCTCCTGACCCTGCGCGGTGGTTACCATGGCGACACCTTCGGCGCGATGGCGGTGTGCGATCCCGTGACGGGCATGCACAGTCTGTTCAGCGACGTCCTGCCGCGACACGTGTTTGTCGAACGGCCATCCGTTCGTTTCGGTGCGGCATTCGACCCGGCGGCGATGGCGCCGCTGGAAACCGCCTTACGCGCGCATCACGCCGAACTTGCGGCCGTCATCGTCGAACCCGTCGTTCAGGGTGCCGGCGGGATGTGGTTTTACCACCCGGGGTACCTGCAAGCGTTGCGGCAATTGTGCGACGAACTCGGCGTACTGCTCATATTCGACGAAATTGCTACCGGTTTCGGGCGTACCGGCAAGCTGTTCGCGCTGGAGCATGCCGACGTCGTGCCGGACATCCTGTGTCTCGGGAAAGCACTGACCGGCGGGATGATGACGCTCGCGGCGACCGTGACCACCGCTGAGGTGGCCGCTACCATCAGTAACGGCGAACCCGGCGTGTTCATGCACGGGCCGACGTTCATGGCGAACCCGCTCGCGTGCGCAGTGGCGAGCGCGAGCATCGATACACTGCTCGATGAACCCTGGGCAAGGCGAATTGCCCGCATTGAGCAGCAACTGGCCGCGGAACTCGCGGTGTGCGCGGAGTTCCCGGCGGTGAAGGAGGTTCGTGTACTCGGCGCAATCGGCGTGGTTGAACTGCACGAGCCGGTCGACATGTACCGCATGCCGCAGGCGTTCGTCGACCACGGCACGTGGGTGCGGCCTTTCGGACGTCTCGTCTACGTCATGCCGCCGTACGTTATCGACGAACCCGATCTCAGCACGCTCACCCGCGCGATTGCGCGCGTGCTCGAAAACCCGCCGCTCGTTGCCTAGGCCGCGTGCAACACGGTTTCCGCGTCGCGGTACGGCAGGTCGAAAGCCTCCGCGACGGCCGCCTGGGTAATCTCGCCGTGGGCAATGTTCAGCCCGGCACGCAAACCCGGATCGGCGTCGAGCGCACGCGCGAGTCCGAGACTGGCCAGACGCACCACGTAGGGTAATGTCGCGTTGTTCAATGCGTACGTCGATGTGCGCGGCACGGCGCCGGGCATGTTCGCGACGCAGTAGTGCACGACCCCATCGACGATAAACGTCGGATCCGCATGCGTCGTCGCGTGACTCGTGGCGAAACACCCGCCCTGATCGATGGCCACGTCAACAATGGCGCTGCCGGGACGCATTTCAGCGATCAATGCACGCGAAACGAGTTTCGGCGCGGCAGCGCCGGGCACGAGCACGGCACCGATCACGAGGTCGGCTGCGCGCACCGCATCGGCCAGCACCGGTGCCGTCGCGTACAGCGTATTCAACTGCCCGCCAAACCGCGCATCGAGTTCGCGCAGACGGGGCAATGACTTGTCGAGTACGGTAACCCGCGCATTGAGTCCGAGCGCCATTTCGATCGCGTTCGTCCCGACGACCCCGCCGCCAATCACGACGACATTCGCGGCCGGCACGCCAGGTACCCCGCCGAGCAGGATGCCGGCTCCGCCGCTTTCGCGTTCGAGCGCGCGCGCACCGGCCTGCACCGACAAGCGCCCGGCGACTTCGCTCATCGGAGCGAGCAACGGCAGGCTGCCGTCCGGGTCGGTGACTGTTTCGTAGGCGATCGCGCACGCGCCGCTGGCCATCAAGGCGCTCGTCTGTTGTTTATCCGCGGCGAGGTGCAGGTACGTGAACAGGATCTGATCGGGACGCAGCATCGCGCATTCGCCCGGTTGCGGCTCCTTGACCTTGACGATGAGTTTACTGTCGCGGAACACCGCCGCGGCGTCGGCCGCTATTGTCGCGCCGGCGCTGACATAATCCGCATCCTGCGCGAGGATCCCGGCTCCGGCCCCGCTCTGAACGATGACACTGTGGCCGGCTTGCACGAGTTCCGCGACACTCTGCGGCGTCAGGCCCACACGGTATTCGTTCGCTTTGATTTCCGTCGGCACACCAATTTTCATCGCACGTTCCTCCTGTACCGGGCGTCGCCGGAAGCTATTCGCAGTTGACGCAGGATAGTCCGATATCATTCGAATTAGATGTCATTTATTGTGCTCTGGCCCCTAAAATAACAAGATAATTCGAAAACAGTGGTGATTCCTGCAATATGGTGCTTATTTATGAAAATCGATCGCACGGACCGGGCCATCCTTCACGAGTTGCAACTCGATGGTCGCCTGAGCAACGTTGCGCTTGCCGAGCGCGTGAATCTGTCGGAATCGGCGTGTCTGCGGCGGGTACGCAGCCTCGAGGAAAATGGCGTGATCAGCGGGTACGCGATGATCGTCGATCAGGCGAAAGTGGGGTTTTCCACGACCGTTTTCGTCCAGATCAGCCTCGACCGTCAGCAGCGCGAAGACCTCGAAAAATTCGAGCGCGCCGTGGCGGACGTGCCCGAAGTTGTCGAATGCTATCTGATGACCGGCGAGGCTGATTTTTTGTTGCGCGTTGTGGCCGCCGATGCCGCGGACTATGAGCGCATACATTCGACGCACCTGACCCGCCTGCCCGGGGTTACCCGTGTCCATTCGAGTTTTTCACTGCGCAATATCGTGAAAAAGACTGAATTGCCGATTCGCTGACCGGTCTGCCGCTATCTGGCAGAATCCCGGCTATGAATGAAACGTTCGACGATGATGTCCTGCGCGCGATTGCGAAATGGCCGAATGTGCCGGCGTGTTATGGCTGGCTGCAGCTCGATCGCCGCGGCCACTGGCTGATCAAGGGCGCAAGGATCACTCACGCGCGGGCAGTCGCATTTCTGAACCGCAACTACGCGCGGGATGCCGACGGCGCCTGGTTCGTTCAGAACGGGCCGCAACGAGTCTATTGCGAACTCGCGTACACGCCGTGGATCTATCGCCTCGACGGCCACAATGGCGTCGTCACGCATACGGATCTGGCTGCGCGAGAGATTTCAGGTATCTACGTCGACGAGCACGGCAACGTGTTGCTCACGAGTGAACACGGGGTCGGTCTGCTGGACGACCGCGATATCGCCCGGTTCGCGGAATCCCTGGGCGTACCGGGCGAACCGCATGCCGACCCGGCGGAGCGGCTCGCGTCACTCGCCACGGGTACAGGCACGCAAGCCGGGTTGCGGATCGGCAATCGCGACGTTGTGGCCAGCGTCGTGTCGAGTGCCGAGCTCGGTACCCGGTTTGACTTCATCCCCTCACCGGTTGCACCGGCCGTGCCCGACTGACGGGCATCCCGGCGGCTCGCGACCGGGCCGGCCTGCGCTTCACATATGCCGTCGCCACCAGACGCTCAGAAGAATCGAAGCGATGATGATCGCAATGCCGCCGACGGCCCGCAGCCAGTTGTCGCGGGTGAACCCCGGCCGTACATGGATCCGGTAGAACCGCAACAGAAACGCGAACAGAATGGCTGCTGCGAGCGCGCTCGCAAGGATCTTCGGATCATCCATAACGCGGATCCGGTACCCGGCGGAGGCAGTGCATGAAAGCCGCGGTAGCGATCGATTTTCCCGTCATAGTCCCGAGCCGTAACTGCGCGACGCGACCGGCCGCATGATCGGGCCGATTCTAGAGCAAACCTATGGGGGCAGCGAGGCCATCGTGGGCGACGGACGCTCGCCGGTGTCAGTGCAATGCGGGTACAGCGGTCGCGGGCACGCGCAATCGCGGGCATCATGTCGGCGCTGTGAACGCGTTCGTCACGAGCCGGAACATTGACGATGTCTGTGCAACTCAACTTCATCACCGCGCTGCCCAGCGAGGCGCGCCCGATTATCGACCGCTTCAAACTCGGACAGCCGCAGCGAACGAACGGCATCACGTGGTATGAAAACGCGGACGTTCGCCTCGCAGTGTCCGGGGTCGGCAAATCCGCGAGCGCGTTTGCCGTCGGTGTCCTCAGCGGTATGGACCGCGGGTCCGCGCAATCGCTGTGGCTCAATGTCGGCATCGCGGGTCATCGCGACGCAAGTCTCGGCACTATCGGCATCGCACACCGGATCGACGACCTCGCAACTGCGCAGGTGCACTACCCGGCCATCGTGTTCAATGCGCCGTGCGCGAGCTTTCGCGTCGCGTGTTTCGACCGGCCGACGACGTCCTATCACGGCGATGCGCTGTGCGACATGGAGTCCGCGGCGTTTTTCGCCGCGGCGATACGCACGAGCGGGGTTGAATTCGCGCACGTTCTGAAAATTGTGTCGGACAACAATGCCGAACACCTCGACGCGCTGAATCGCCAGGCCATCACCGAACTCGTGCTCGGCCAGATCGACGTGATCGCGGAAGTGGCTGAACAGCTCACCGGATTTGCGGCGCGGGTGACACCGGCACCGGTTCGTGCGTCATCCGATCCGATCCTGCAGCGCTGGCGTTTCAGCGTCACGCAAGCGCTGCAACTCGCGGAGCTCGAGCGCCGCTGCGCGCTGTTGCGCCCGGATTCCGCGTGGCCGCCGATCGATTTGACGCACTGCACGGACGCACGCGCAGTGCTCAGGCATCTCGCCGATTTCATCGACAGTGAACCGCTGCGCCTGGAGGCCCCGTGATCGATTCCATCTATGTCGAAACGGCAGTGGTCGATCACCCGCGTGCGCGGTCCGTGCTGCGGCGCTACCCCAGGGCGCGAGTTATCGAGTGCACGAGCTATGCCGAAATCTTCAATCGCCGGCAACAGAATTTTCGCGCGCAGAAAGCACGTCCGGCACTGATACTCGCGGAGAAATCCACGCCGCGTCTGAGTCCGGTCCCGGCAGGCCAGCACCTCGGTGCCCCGCATAACTATTATTTCTCGCATCTGCTGAACTGCCCGTTCGACTGCCGTTACTGTTTCCTCCAGGGCATGTTTACGTCGGCGAACTACGTGCTGTTCGTCAACTACGAAGCGTTTCTCGAGGAAATCGCCACCGTTTCGCGCGACTGTGACGGCCCCGTGCATATTTTTTCCGGTTATGACTGCGACAGCCTCGCGCTCGAGCCGCTGACCGGCTTCGCGGAATATTTTGTCGCCGGTTTCGCCGGCATCCCTGATGCGACAATCGAGTTACGCACGAAAAGCACCCAGATCCGTTCCCTGCTCGCGCAATCGGCGCATGCACGCTGCATCGTCGCGATGAGCATTGCACCGGCTTGCGTCATCACCCGCTTCGAACACGGCACGCCGGGGCTCGATGAACGACTCGGCGCACTGAAGCGCCTGCAACAGCACGGCTGGCCGATCGGCCTGCGTTTCGACCCGCTGCTCGTATTCGCCGACTGCGAGGCCGTCTACCGGGAGTTTTTCGCGCGCGTATTTGCCACGCTCGACCCGGCCGCCATCCATTCGGTCACGCTCGGTGGCCTGCGCCTGCCGCGCGAGTTCGCGAAACGCATACAGCGGCTGTATCCCGACGAAGCCCTGTTCGCCACCGCCTTCGACGACACCGACGGGGTTTACACGGCCGGCGGCACCGGCGCCTTGCTGCGCACGGCACTCGACGCGGTGAGTCGCCATGTGCCCGCTACACGTATTTTTGTCCAACACGCCGTGGAAGACGGCGAAGCGCAGGCTGCATGCTGAACGTTCGCTTCGAACTGCTGTTCGGCTTCGGTGTCTACCTTGCCGCGGTGGCCGCGATCGGAGCGCTTGCGTGGCGGGCAACGCAGGACGCAAACGACTTCATGCTCGGCCGTCGGCGCCTGCCCTACTGGGTTGCGGCGCTCAGTGCCGGTGCTTCCGACATGAGTGGCTGGCTGCTGCTCGGGCTGCCGGGGCTGGCGTACGCGGCCGTCTCGGAAGCTGCTCTCGTCGCGCTCGGGCTGTTCATTGGCACGTATCTGAACTGGCGCTTCATCGCCGAGCGACTGCGTCGCGAAACAGCCCTGCACGGTGACGCACTGACGCTGCCGGAGTATTTCGAGCGCCGCTTCGACGACCCGGGCCACACGCTGCGCCGGCTCACCGCGCTGTGCATTCTCGTATTCTTCGTGTTCTACACTGCTGCGGGATTCGTAGCCGGCGGCAAGCTGTTCGCCACCGCATTTCCGATCGACTACCCCGATGCCGTGACCCTCGGGGCCGTGCTCATCGTTCTGTACACCGTGTTCGGCGGTTTTTTGGCGGTCGCCTGGACGGACGCGTTGCAGGCAACCCTCATGTTCGGCGCGTTGACATTCGTGGCCGCGATCGCGCTTGGCACCCCCACGACCGATCCGGCCGGCGTTCGCATGGCGCCATCGTTGAACGCGCTGTCGGCGATGAGCGTCACGTCCGCGCTCGCGTGGGGGCTGGGCTATTGTGGACAACCGCACATCCTCACCCGGTTTATGGCAATGCGCGATCCGGCAAGTGCCGTCCCGGCACGACGACTCGCGACCGCCTGGACGGGGGTCGCGCTGATCGCGGCAATCATTGTCGGTTTGGGCGGTCATTGGGTTCTCGACCCGGCAACGCTCGCATTCGATCGGGAAACCGTGTTTATCCGGTTGCTCGACGCGCTGCTGCACCCCGTCGTCGCCGGGATCTGCCTCGCCGCGATTCTCGCCGCCATCATGAGCACGGCGGATTCGCAATTACTCGTTGCTGCCGCGGCGCTCACCCACGACCTGCTCCCCCGCCGGCAAGGACGTCCCATGCGCGGGCTTGCCTGGCACCGCGCCGCCGTGTGCTGCGTTTGTCTCATCGCCTGGCACCTCGCGCTGAGCGCGCAGGCGGGGGTGCTCAAACTCGTTGCAACCGCCTGGGCCGGTTTTGGCGCGAGTCTCGGTCCCGCCGTGATCATGAGCCTCTACGCACCCGCGGCCCCGCGCGGAGGGATCCTGGCGGGGATCGGCGTCGGTGCCGCGACCGTCGCGGTGTGGGAACAGCGTGACAGCGGTATATTCGCGGTTTATTCGCTACTGCCGGGTTTTGCGGGTGGTCTCGCGGTGATGCTGATCGCGACGGCATTGCGCCGCGGAACGCGAACCGGAGGCGGCACCCGGCAGGCGGCCTGAAGTCGCCGGAATGCTGCGCCGCCATCAGTACGCGGAGCGCCGGACACGTCAGTGGCTCAAGGCGCAAGTGGGCTTTGGCCAGTTGTTAGGAAGATCTGCCAGTGACCGTTATAATGCCGGCGTAAGGTGCTGATAAACTGATTAAACTGACCGTCCGTCAGTCGCGGGAGACGGCCCCCTGACGAAAGTGGTCGCGGCTAACAACAATAAGCTTATGGATCTTACCGAGACAGCCGTATTCAGAATAGGCGTGAAGCAGGTTGACCGCTTGTTCAACGCGGCACGACTCGACTGCATCGTGGGCTTGCTCGGCGCTTGCGTGCTGCTTGCCGCGGTCTGGGTCGCGAACGGCTCGGTTGCAATGATCGCGCTGTGCGGTTCCGCCGCGATGCTGTCGATTATCCGCCTGCTCATCGCCCTTATCTATAACAGCAAACCGCGGCCGAGTTCCGCCGTCAGGCGCTGGGAACTCACGTTCAATGTCGGCACCATCGCGGCCGGTGCACTGTGGGGTGCGATCGCCGCGACGCTGCTCGTCAACGATCAGCTCTCCGCCGCAGCCGTCGCGCTTGCCGTCGCCGCCGCAGTGAGCCTTGCCGGGGTCGTATTGTTCGCCGGCTCCTATGTCATCACCGTTGTGTTCGCCGCTGCCGCCCTCGCGCCGCCTGCGCTCGCCGCGGGGATTCGACTGGACGCGAACGGTGCGCTGTTTGCCGCGGGCGCCGTCGCCGCGTTTGTCATCACCGCGCTGTGCGGCCGCGTGATCAAGCGGATCATGTGGGAAGCCGTCATGGCGCAGACTGAATGCGAGCAACTCACGGGTCACCTCGACCAGCGGCGAACCCAGGTTGAAAAACTCAACGTTGCACTGAAAACGAACGCCGACAAGCGCGAGCAGGCGGAAATCACGCTGCGCCGCACAGCGGCGGACCTCGGCCTCGTGCAGGGCAAAGCGAAAGCCCTCGCCGATACGCTCGAGCGCGTGTCGCCAATGTGCCAGGTGACCGGGCTCGCGAACCGGCGACATTTTGATGTGGAGTTCGACTCCGAGTGGCGCCGCGCAATGCGCGAAGAAAAACCGATCTCGCTCGTCGTCGTCGAAATCGATGAGTTCGAGGAATACGCATCGAATTACGGCAACCAGTCCGCCGATGCGCTGCTAAAACGGCTTGGCCAGACAATGAAAGGTTTCGGCCGCCGCTCGGGTGACCTCGCCGGCCGTTACGAAGATGAAAAGCTGGCCCTCATGTTGCCGGGTTGCGACATACGCAATGCCGCGCGTATGGCCGAAGCGCTGCGCAAGCGCATCGAGGGGACCAAGATTGCCCATGCGGGGTCGAAGAACCGCGAGACCGTAACCGTTCACGTCGGGGTCGCGACGATGAAACCATCGCGCGGATTGAACAAGGAAGAACTGTCGACCCGCGCCGATGCCGCGCTGTACGAAGCGCGCTTTCAGGGCGGCAACAAGATTGTCACCTACAAGCCGCTGAGCAAGCTGAAACTCGAGCGTTGGGACAAGCCGAACGACGGGCCACTGAGCGAGCAGTCGTTGACCCAGAAGCTCCTCGTGTGGGGCTACGACACGACAAAAGAGATACTCACGCCGAACGACAAACCGCGCGAGCACGTCTCCGACCACGACACCGTCATCGCGATCCTGACTGGCGAACTACTGATCGACGTCGAAGGTCACACTATGGCCCTGAAACCGGGCGATTCGATTTTCGTCCCGACCGGGGTCGTCTTGCGATTACAGGCGACGGGTGCGCATCCGGTCGTCAAATTCACGGCAACGAAAAGCGCTTGAACTACCGCGTTCCCGGTGACGCCCCGCGCGGTGTCCTTGCCCGGGTCGTGTTTGTTATCGCCTGCTGCGTGTTTACGGGCTGCGCGGACAAACCGCCGCCGCTCTCACCGCTGCCCCGTGATGCCGTTATTCTTGCGTTCGGCGACAGCCTGACCCGCGGCACGGGGGCCGCCAATGCCGCGAGCTATCCCGCGGTGCTCGGCGATCTCACCGGGCACACCGTGATCAACGCCGGCATCCCTGGCGAACTGTCGGCCGCCGGACTGACCCGGCTGCCCGGTGTGCTCACGTCGACGAATCCGCAGTTGATGATCCTGTGCCATGGCGGCAACGACATGCTGCGCAAGCACAGTTTCGGACAACTGGCGACGAATCTGCGTGCGATGATTACGCTCGCCCGGCAACGCGGCGTCGAGGTCGTACTCGTCGGCGTGCCGCGGCCCGGCCTGTTGCTCGGTACGGCCGGGATATATCGTGAAATTGCGGCGTCGATGGACGTACCGCTCGAGGCAGACGTGCTCGCGGACGTCCTCGGTGATGCCGGTTTGAAATCCGATCCAATCCATCCGAATGCCGCGGGTTACCGCGTGATGGCCGAAGCCGTGTATGCGCTGTTACGCGCAGCAACGGCGTTGTAAACGGCGTGCGCGCGCGGAAAGTTTGACCCGCGGCGCTTCTGTGGGAAGATGCGGCCCCTGATCGCACACGCCAATGGAGAGTCTCTCGCAATGAAACGGACGTTGTTCCTAGCCTTTACCCTGTTTACGACCGCCCCGGCTTTCGGCGTTGGCACTTCGCTCGAAACGGATCAGGAGAAATTCAGCTACTCAATTGGTATACAGATCGGCCAGAGTCTCATCCGCCAGGGTGTTCAACTCGATTCGGATGCGTTCAACCTTGCGATTCGCGACGCGATCGACGGCTCCAAGCCACGCCTCGAGCCCCGCGCCATGCAGGAAGCGCTCAGCAAGGGCGAATCATCGGTTAATGACGGACTGCGTGAACGGGCGAAGTCGAACCTGAAGGCCGGTAAGGAATTCCTCGAGGAAAATGCGAAACGCGAAGGCGTGGTCGCACTCTCCAGTGGCTTGCAGTACAAGGTGCTGCGAACCGGCGCCGGTGAATTTCCGAAACCGAACAGCACTGTCGAGGTGCATTACGTCGGCACGCTGATGGACGGACGCGAGTTCGACAGTTCGCGTCGCCGTGGCGAGTCCGCGACGCTGAATCTCGGCAACGTCATCAAGGGCTGGCAGGAAGCGATTCCGTTGATGCGGGTTGGCAGCCGTTGGCAGGTATTTATCCCGCCCAGCCTTGGCTATGGCGCGAAGGGGGCCGGTGCTGTAATCGGGCCGAACGAGACCCTGATCTTCGAAATCGAACTGCTCGATATCGCCGGCTGAGGCCGGGCAGTCACCTTGTGTAATGAACGAATCGGCGTAACATAGCGTCGAACCGTTACGGATTTTCGGCTCTCATGATTGAAATCGAACGCAAATCGGGCGACGACCCGATGGTCTTCAATGTTGTGGTCTCGGACTCGGCCGGCTCCACAAAGCACCGGGTCACCCTGACCGATGCCAGCTACCAAAAGCTGACCGGCGGTAAAATCACCCCTGATGCCTGCGTCGAGGCGGCGTTCAAGTTCCTGCTCGAACGCGAATCGAAATCCGACATCCTGCCGAGTTTCGATATCAACGTGATCAACATGTCATTCCCGAGCTTCGAGCGGGAATTCGCGAGCTATATGTAAATCGCCGGCGCCGACCGGCAGACGCGCCTCAAACGCATAACACGGCCACGCTGTGGGCCTCGACTTCCGCCCGCACGTAGGCGCCAAACAAGGCATCACGCCACCCTTCGTAGAGCCGTATATCCGTCTGCCGACCGATGGCCATTTCCATCTCCCGCCGGGTCGCGACGAGAGACGTCGAGACCCCGAGATCCCGGCACAACTCGCCAAGTTCCCTGAGCAGACGGTCCAGCAGCTTTTTGCCAGCGGCGCTCAGGCGCGGTTTCGTCGGCGGTGGCAGCGGTTCGCGCGGTACTCGCGAGTTCAGTAAGTCGAGCAAGGTCGCGCCGTAGCGACGGACGAGCCCGGGGGCGATGCCGGTCGTATCGCCGAGCGCCGAGATCGTGCGCGGTGCTTCGCGCGCGAGCGCGAGGAGCCGATCGTCTTTCAGGACCCAGCCGCGCGGCAAATCGCGCGCTTTCGCGGTCACTTCGCGCCACTCGGCGAGCGCGACAGCACGGGCGAATTCGGCTTCGCTCAGCTTTTCCAGCCCTTTCAGCCGCTGCCAGGCATCCGCCGGTTCCGCGCTGTAGAGCTTCGGCTCGGTCAGCCGCTGACACTCCTCTTCGAACCAGGCGATGCGACCGCTCGCGACGAGTTCCTGTTCGAGTTGCTGCTGCATCGAACCGAGATAGCGCACATCGTCGGCAGCATAATCGAGCTGTCGCGTGCTCAGCGGCCGTCGCGACCAGTCCGTCCGCGAACTGCTCTTGTCGAGTTCGACGCCGCACAATTCCGCGACGAGGCCGGCATAGGCGATCTGATCCGGGCGGCCAAGCAAGGCCGCGGCAATCTGGGTATCGAACAATGGCGCGGGGACGTCGCCGTGCGCGTGGAAGAAGATTTCGAGGTCCTGGCGTGCCGCGTGGAAGATTTTGCTGCAACCCGGTGTGCTCAGGGCCTCATAGAGCTTGCCCAGGTCGCCCAGCGCAATCGGATCGACGCACCAAATCATGTCGTCCACGGCCAGCTGGATCAGGCACAGGCGCGGATAGTACGTCCGCTCGCGGACGAACTCCGTATCGACGGCGACGTTTGCCGCGCTTGCCACGTTTTCGACCACGTGGTCGAGACCGGCGGCCGTGTCGACGTAGTGAACGATCGCGGACCCCATCAACGCATTACCCGTCGAGTCCGTGCGGCACCGGGCCGGGTATAGCCGGCCGCGCCCGGCTTCTGCCGGTTCGCGTAGCCGTCGCCACGGGCACCATCGCGCCGCCCAGGCGGGGCCGGGCGTCGCCGGAATCCGTCACGGTTCGCGGGGAAACCCCCAATATCCACATTAAACCCTTGTTTTCTCAAGCGCCGAGCCCGCAAATAAGATAAACTTTTCCACCCTAAAGAATGTCGTAGTGTTCGAAGATACTAAAGTATGACATCAGCGCATCCTGAGCGATCCATGAAAATCATTCTCACGCTAATCGCCGCCGCGGCGATCCTTGTCGGCCAGGTTGCTTTCGCGGCCGTACCGATAACGCCGAAAGACGAGCTCGCGCCGCGCGCGGAGCACAAACGTGCGACGCGGCTGATCACGCATTTCATCGCAAATTACCATTATCAGCGTCCGCCGCTGGACGATGTGCTGTCGGAAAAAATTCTCGAGCGCTACGTGGAAATGCTCGATTCGACGAAGAGCTACCTGCTGCAATCCGACATTGACGAATTCCACGAGCATAAAACGATGCTCGATGATTATCTGCGGCAATCCAACCTGCAGTCGGTCTACGATATGTACGTGCGTTATCGCGAACGGGTCGAAAGCCGGATCACGCGCGCCATCGCAATGCTCGAGAATCCGTTCGATTTCTCGCGTGACGAAACGTTCATGTTCGATCGCGAAGATGCCGCCTGGGCCGCAAGCGAGCAGGAGCTCGACGAGTTGTGGCGTAAACGGGTGAAGAACGACATCCTTTCGCTGAGCATCGCCGGCAAGGAGCCGGATGAAATCAACGACACTTTGCGCAAGCGTTACGAGGGTATCCTGCGCCGCACGGGACAGTTGAACAGTGAAGACGTGTTCCAGATGTTCATCAACGCCTATACGACATCGATCGATCCGCACACGGCGTATTTCTCTCCGCGCACGTCCGAGAATTTCAAGATCCGTATGAGCCTGTCACTCGAAGGAATTGGTGCGGTGCTGCAAACGGAAAACGAGCACACGCTCGTGCGCGAGGTCGTGCCGGGTGGCCCCGCCGACAAGGGCGGCAAATTGCACGCCGACGACCGCATCATCGGCATCGGTCAGGGCGCGGATGGTGACATTGTCGATGTCGTCGGGTGGCGGCTTGATGATGTCGTCGACCTGATTCGCGGGAAAAAAGGCACGATCGTGAAGCTGGAAATCCTGCCCAAGAAATCGGGTCTCGATGGCCCCGGCAAAGTCATCAGCATCGAGCGCAATACGATTCAACTCGAAGAGCAGGCGGCAAAGAGCTCGATACTCGAAGTTGGCGAAGCGCCGGACACGCGCCGTATCGCGGTCATCGAGCTGCCGACGTTTTACATGGACTTCGACGCCCGATCGCGCGGCGACGAGAATTATCGCAGCACCACGCGAGACGTACGGCGACTGATCGAAGAGCTCGAAAAGGAATCGTTCGACGCGCTGATCATCGATCTGCGCGGTAACGGCGGCGGGTCACTCAGCGAAGCAACGGACCTGACCGGCCTGTTCATCGATACCGGTCCGGTCGTACAGGTGCGCAATTCCCAGGGACGCGTACAACTCGAGCGCGACACCGATCGAGGCGTCGCCTACAGCGGGCCGCTGGCTGTACTCGTCGACCGCAACAGCGCGTCGGCTTCGGAAATTTTTGCCGGCGCGATCCAGGATTATCATCGTGGCATCGTTTTGGGTGAGCCGACGTTCGGCAAGGGCACGGTGCAGAATCTCGTCGATTTGAACCGTTTCGACGATACGATGGACGGTAAGCTTGGCCAGCTGAAGGCGACGATCGCGCAGTTTTTCCGCGTCGCAGGCGGCAGTACACAGCACAAGGGCGTTGTACCCGACATTGTGTTTCCGACCGCCCTGAGCGCGGACGACCACGGTGAACGTGCCCTCAACAACGCCCTGCCCTGGGCGAAAATCGCCGCGGCCCGATTCAAGCCCGTCGGTGATTCCAGGGTCGGTATCGATGTATTGCGTGAACAGCACCTGTCCCGGGTCGCGAAGGACCCGGCGTTTCAGGCCCTGCTCGCGCAGGAAGCCGCTATCGAGGAGGCGCGTGAGCGCAAGGAAGTTTCTCTCGTACGCGAAACGCGCAAAGCCGAGCACGACAAAAACAAACGCGAACAACGCGAGCGCGAGAACCAGATCCGTGTAGCACACGGCCTCCCCCCGCTCACGGATGATGACGAGGAGGACGACGAAGTCGTCGACCCGCTGGCGGACGAGGAAGATGACGACGACCTCGCGCAACGCGACGATGAAGAACAGTTCGATATCATTCTCGAAGAGGCGAGCCACGTCGTTGCCGACATGCTGAGGCCGACGGACCTGCCGACAAGCCGTCTTGTCGAGACGACAACGGAAGACGCGCTGTTGTCCACGCAACCGAAAACTGCTGCGGCCGCCCGCGTCGATTAATCCCGCTGTCCGGCCTCCTCCGCGGTGACAAACAGCGCCAGACGGTCGATCCAACGGACGATATCGTCGAAACTGTAGGCGGCATTCGCCGCACTCGGATTCGGGGTCACGAACACGGCGGCGCCGGTGCACAATCGCGCCTGCGCACCCCACTCCAGCGACTCGAAGCGAACACCCTGCGCGTAGAACATGAAGTTGCGGTAACTGACCTTGCCCTGAAACCACACGACACGCGGCGCCAGTGCGCGGAGCTTCGCCAGCGCGACGGGCGCCCAGTGGCGAAAATCGGCGGCTTTCAGATCGCCCGCCCCCGGGGTAGGCCGCTTGACGACATCCGTGAAGCCAATCTTTTCCGCCTCGAGCAGCCGTTGCATTGCGTCGACTCCGGGCGGGTAATCCGCGCCAACGAGTTGCGAGCGGTTCAATGCGCGCCAGAACCGGTTTTGCGGGGTCGCGTACGGATACCCGCAACGGACAGAGTTCGGTGACGGATTCAGGCCGACTGAGATAATGCGCAAATCGGGCGCGAGATAGTCCGGTAGCGTGTTCATCGCGCGTTGATCAACCGTTCGCGCGACCGGCGCAGAGCCTGGATTTTGTCGATAATACGCTGTACTGCCATGCGCCCGAGGATATAACCATGCCGACCGGCTTCGCTTACGATGTCGAATTTCTCGCTCACGACACGGGCCCCGGCCACCCGGAACGACCCGCACGCGCGAGCGCAATAATGCAGCATCTCCAGCATCTCGACTGGTTTCCCGGACTCACCCGCTACTCACCGCGCCCGGCGGAACGGCACTGGGTCGAGACCGTACATACGGACGAGTATATCCGCCGGGCCGAGTCCGCCTGCAGCGCCGGCCTGCCATTCCTGGATTCGATGGACGTCGCGATCTCGCCGCGCTCTTACGAGGTGGCGCTGCTCGCCGCGGGCGCGCCGCTGGCGCTCGCCGATGCGCTCGTGGCCGGCGAAATCCACAACGGGTTCGCGCTCGTGCGGCCCCCGGGGCACCATGCCGAGCATAATACCGCGCTCGGATTCTGCCTGTTCAATAACGTCGCGATACTCGCGCGTTACCTGCAGCGGCAGCATGGTTTCGACAAGATTGCGATCGTCGACTGGGACGTCCACCACGGCAACGGCACCCAGCATACGTTCGAGTCGGATCCAAGCGTGCTGTACGTCAGCACGCATCAATATCCGTATTACCCGGGAACGGGGGCCGCCTCGGAGCGGGGTGAAGGACGCGGCAAGGGTACGATCGTGAACTGTCCGATGCGTGCAGGTTCCACCGACAGTGCTTACGAACTCGCGTTCATGGAACGCATCATCCCCGCGCTGGAAGCCTACGCGCCGGAAGTGATCCTGATCAGCGCCGGCTTCGACGCGCATCGCGACGATCCGCTGGCCGAAATCAACCTGTCGACCGCGGCGTTCTCGTGGATGAGCGAGCGTGTGCTTGAAATTGCCGATCACCGTGCCGGGGGCCGGGTCATATCGCTGCTCGAAGGCGGCTACAACCTCACCCGTCTTGGCGATTGCGTAGCCGCGCACCTCGTCGAGCTAAAGCGCGCGACTGATGCCTAGCGGCTGCCGCGGAGTTGCGCGAGCGCGGAACCCGGCGCGCGGCCGCTAGTCCGCCGCGGCATCCTTGCACCCGACGCACGCGGTCGCGTAAGGAATTACCTCGAGGCGCGCGGGCTCAATGGCGTTCCCGCATACGCTGCAGATACCAAAACTTCCGCTGTCGATACGATCAAGCGCGGCGTCGATCGCGAACAGCTCGCGCCGAACGCCGTCGTCGAGCGCCGCGACGACGTCATCGTTGAGCCGTTCGGTCGCCTGCTCCGTGGAGTCGGCGCTGACCGGCCCGTCCCGATGATGGAGATGCCCGTCGAGTCGTTCATGGCGTGCGAGCAGATCCGCACGCAGGGCGCGCAGTTGTTCGGCATAGTGTTCCGTGTTCATCTTTCTCTCCCGGTTCAATGCTTCAGGCGGCCTTCTTCACGCCATTGGTGCACGAGAATACGGAACACGTCGGATTCCGTAATCAGGCCGACGAGCCGCCGCGAAGCATCGAGCACGGGCAAACCGCCGATCTTGTTTTCGAGCATCAGCTCCGCCGCGTAACCAAGTTCATCTGACTGGTTCACCACGATCGGATCCCTGGCCATGACAAGATCGACGACGATCGAGTCGAGCTTGCCGGACAATTCGTTAAACGACAGGTAGCGTCCCACTTCAGCCGGCTTGAAGCGCAGGATATCGCCGAGCGTAATAATGCCCACGAGCTTGTCCCGCTCAACGACCGGGATCCGCCGTATTTGGTTAACCGTCATCTTTTCGTACGCCTCAGCGAGGGACGCGTACCTGTCGAGCGTGATTAAAAACGGTGTCATACAGTCGATAATCGGCATCGCCGCAATCGATTTGCCCATCAGGCGTTTCTCCATGGTTCGCAGGCGCAGACTAACTCCGCGTCTCATTATGGCGTTGATCCGGATCAACCGCTTCCGGTTCCGCAGCACTCGCCGCCGCGCTCGCCGAACCCGCGGACCACGATGCTATACTGGGCGGCTTCGTATCTCGCTGAAAAATCTGGAGTACCCGGTGAAAGTTGTGGTCAGAATCGCGCTCATTGCCGCTGTGATCGGTGGCCTGTGGTTCGCGATGCAAACGCTAGCGTCGAAAAAGCAGCACGACCTGGAGGCCTTCGCAAACATGCCTCGCGCTCTGCCTACCGTCGAGGTCGGGTCCGTTACCGTCGAGCGTTGGCAACAGTACCTGTACGCGGTCGGGTCGTTCAAGGCCGTGCAGGACGTCAGCGTCACGAACGAAATCGAGGGCAAGATCACCGGCATCCGGTTCGCGTCCGGGCAACGCGTTGAAGAAGGTGCGGTACTCGTCACCCTCGACACGAGCGTGGATACCGCCGAACTCGAAGCGCTCGTCGCGGAGCAACGCCTCAACGAGGTGCAATTCGAGCGCTCGAAGAAGCTGCTGAAGGACAAAACAATCTCGAAGTCGGAATTCGACATCGCCGCCGCCCGTCGCGACGAAGCGGCGGCGATGACGCGGGCGAAGGCAGCGGCAATAGCGAAAAAAACGATCCGCGCGCCGTTCTCCGGAGTGCTCGGGATCCGCAAGGTCGATTTGGGCGAGTTTCTCGATGCGGGCGAGGAAATCGTGAAGCTGCAAACCGTGTCCCCGATCTATCTTGACTTCGGTACCCCGGAGCGATTTTTTAACAAGGTAACGGAAAACCTCCCGATCGAGGCCGAAGTGGCCGCCTACCCCGGGGAAGTTTTCGCCGGACGCCTCGTCGCCGTCGAGCCTGGTATCGACCGCGCAACGAGAAACGTCTTCATGCGGGCAGAATTCGCGAACCCCGACGGCCGCCTGCGCCCGGGCATGTTCGCCGAGGTTCGCGGCCTGCTGCCGGGCATGCAGGACGTACTCACGATCCCGGAAACCGCGGTGACCTACACCCCGTACGGTAATTCCGTCTTTGTCGTCGAACAGTCCGACGACGGCGCGCGGACAATTCGCCGCCTGATCGAAACCGGCGAAATACGCAACGGCCGGGTCGCGGTAATCCGCGGGCTCGACAGTGACGCGATGATCGTCAGCGCGGGCCACAATAAACTTCGCAACGGCATGCTTGTCCAGGTTGAGCAATCAGGCAACCTGACGACATCGATGAACGCGCGGTGAGACGAACAGACCCGACCATGATGCAATCGAGGACTCTGCGGGCGTGAAATTTACCGACATATTCATCCATCGCCCGGTGCTCGCGAGCGTCGTCAGCCTCCTGATCCTCGTTCTCGGGATCCGCGCCATCGTGTCCCTTGAAGTGCGCCAGTATCCCGATACAAAAAATACCGTCGTTTCAATCACGACGACGTATCCCGGCGCCAGCGGCGAACTCATCAAGGGCTTTATCACGACGCCGCTGCAACAGGCTGTCGCCGAAGCGGACGGTATCGACTATCTCACCTCGAGCAGTCGCCAGGGCGTATCGAAAATCGAGGTGTACATGAAGCTCGATTACGACCCGAAGGACGCGGTCGCGGAAATTCAGGCGAAGGTCGCGAGCCAGCGCAATGTTCTGCCGCGCGAGGCTGACGACCCGGTGATCGATTCCGAAACGGGCGATTCGAGTTCACTCATGTACATCGCGTTCTACAGCGCGAGCATGGACCCGTCCCAGGTGACGGACTACCTGCTTCGGGTGGTACGACCGAAACTGCAGGCCATCCCCGGGGTCGCGAAAGCGACGATGTTTGGCCACAAGACATTCGCGATGCGAATTTGGCTCGACCCGAGAAAGATGGCTGCCATGGGAGTCACCGCCGGTGACGTCCGGCAGGTGCTGCTGTCGAATAATTACCTGTCGGGCGCGGGTGAGACGAAAGGCGAATACGTCGCCATCGACCTGAGCGCGACGACCGACGTCACGCGGGTCGAGGATTTCGAAAACCTCGTCATCCGGGTCGAGAACGGCAATCTTGTCCGCCTTTCCGACGTTGCGAAAACGGAACTCGGCGCCGAGGATTATGATTCCGGCGGCTGGTACAACGGGCAAACGGCCGTTTACATCGGCATCGATCCCGTGCCCGGCAGTAATCCGCTCGAAGTTGCGCATCTCGTGCACGAAGCGATGCCGGAAATCAGCGAGCAGATGCCCGATGGCATGGCGGCAAAGATTCCCTACGATGCGAGCGAGTTCATCGAATCCTCGATCAAGGAAGTGTTCCGCACGCTCGGCGAAGCGGTGCTCATCGTACTGCTCGTCATCTTCCTGTGCCTCGGCTCCGTACGGGCAGCACTCGTGCCGGCCGTCGCGGTGCCCCTGTCGCTCGTCGGGGGCGCGTTTCTCATGCTGCTGATGGGCTTCTCGATCAACCTGCTCACGCTGCTGGCGATGGTGTTGTCGATTGGACTCGTCGTGGACGATGCTATCGTCGTCGTCGAAAACGTCCACCGCCACATCGAAAACGGATTGTCGGCGTTCGATGCGGCGATCGTCGGTGCGCGCGAATTGTGGCTTCCGATCATTGCGATGACCACCACGCTCGTTGCGGTCTATGCGCCGATCGGCTTCATGGGCGGACTCGTCGGTTCGCTGTTCATCGAGTTCGCGTTCGCGCTCGCAGGGGCGGTGATAATTTCCGGTGTCGTCGCGCTGACCCTGTCGCCCATGTTGTGCGCGAAGGTGTTCAAGACCTCCCGCCATGGCCGCTTCGAGCAGTTCGTCGAGAACTCCTTCGCCCGCCTCGCCCGCGTCTACGGCGCGGTGCTGCACCGGGTGCTTGATTTCACCTCCGTGGTCATCGCTTTCGGGATCGCGGTCCTCGTGTGCATCTACTATCTGTTCATCATGTCGCAGAGCGAACTCGCGCCGACGGAAGACCAGAGCATTCTGTATGTCTCCGGCCGTGGCCCGGAGACCGCCACGATCGACTACACCCGCCACTACGCGCAGCAGGTCATCGACGCCTACGAGACGATTCCCGAATACAAAGAAAGCTTTTTCATGCTCGGGTTCGGTGGCGCACCGAATACGCTGTTCGGCGGCTTTAAAATGACTGCGCCGGAAGCGCGCGAACGCTCGCAATCGGAAGTCGCGCCGGAATTGCAGGACAAGCTGACCGCGATCCCGGGCATGCAGATTTCGACATTCCCACGACCGAGTCTGCCCGGCGCCGGCCGCGGTTTGCCGGTTCAGTTCGTGATCCTCAGTGCGGCCAGCTACGCGGACATGGACCGCAATTCCGACGCACTGCTCGACAGTGCTCTCGGCAGCGGCAAATTCATGTTCCTGCAGAAGGCCGTCGAATTCACCCGCCCGAAGACGAATATCGTGCTCGATCGCAATCGCGCCGGTGCGCTCGGCATCGATATGGAAGAGATCGGTCGCGCGCTCGCGTTGTTCCTCGGTGGCAACTATGTCAACTGGTTCAATTACGAGGGCCGCAGCTATAAGGTCATCCCGCAGGTCGCCCCTGAGTTCCGCCTCGATTCCGACATGCTCCAGGGGTACTACGTTCGCGGAGAAGCCGAGCGCCTGATCCCGCTCGCCTCGCTCGTGTCGTTCGAGAATATCGTCGAACCGAGCGACCGCACCCAGTTTCAACAGCTGAATTCACTGATTCTGCAGGGTGTTCCCGCCCCCGGGGTAACCATGGGCGATGCGCTCGCATTTCTCGACGAGGAGGCGAAAAAGCTGTTGCCGCGCGACTACTCCTGGGATTATGCGGGCATGGCGCGACAGTACGCGCAGCAGGGTAACGCGCTGCTCGTTACGTTTTTCGTCGCGCTCGTCATCATTTACCTCGTGCTCGCGGCGCAATTCGAGAGCTGGCGCGATCCGCTGATCATCCTCATGTCCGTGCCCATGTCGATCGCGGGCGCACTGTCGTTCATCGCCTGGGGTTTTGGCACCATTAATATCTATACGCAATTGGGCCTGATCACGTTGATCGGCGTGATCGCAAAGAACGGGATCCTGATCGTCGAGTTCGCGAACCGGCTGCAAATTCATGAAGGGCTCGCCAAGCGCCTGGCCGTGGAACAGGCCGCGATGACTCGCCTGCGGCCGGTGTTGATGACGACCATCGCAATGGTCGTCGCGATGACGCCGTTGCTCACGGCGACCGGCCCGGGTGCGGCCAGCCGCTTCCAGATGGGACTCGTGATCACTACCGGGCTCGGGATCGGCACGGTTTTCACACTGTTCGTCGTGCCGGCCTACTATCTGCTGATCGCCCGCGACCATCGGCAAACCGCGCCGGAACCCGCGGCGGCGGTGGCGAAACCGTCAGGCGAAGTCGCGGGCTGACCCGGTCGACGTTGCGTCCCTTGCCGCCGCGCCGTTCAGGACTTCGCGGTCGCTGAACGGCGACTGAAAAAGCGTTCGCAGTACTGCCGCGGCTCGTCCGTCTCGTAGGCTTGCGCGAACGCCGCAAGGCTGCCGGTAATCGCGTCGTCAACGCCGTGTGGTTCCCAACCGTTACACAGACGCTTTTGCAGCCGGATTGCATTCGGCGCGGCTTCGACGATGTCACCTACGGCCGCCGCAATCGCGTCGTCGATGTCATCACTGCCAACGTATTGTTCGATAAAGCCTATCCGCGACGCTTCCTGCGCATCGATCAGGTGACCGCGAAAAACAAGTTCGCGTGTCTTGCCGTGTCCGATCAGGTGCGGCAACAGCGCCGCCTCGACGACGGATGGAACCCCGACCCGCACCTCCGGCATGCCAAATACGGCCGTATCGTCGCACGCACGGAAGTCGCAGGCGGCGGCGATTTCCATTCCCGCCCCGAGGCAATGTCCGCGGATGCGTGCGATAACCGGCACCGGGAACGCGCGCAGACTGGCGCAGAACTCGTGAATGGCGCCGACAAACCCGGCCGCATCGTGCGCCTGGAGCGCCTGCAGCTCGCGCAAATTAGCCCCGCCGATGAATGCGTCGTCCGGCCCGCCCTGTAACACCGCGCAGCGAATCGTCGGGTCGTCCCGCATTGCGGCGACGCCGGCAGTACATGCGCGCATCGTGTCGATGCCCACAACGTTCAGGCGCGTTTGTCCATGGACGGTGAAAATCGCCACGTTACCGCCGCTATGGGCAAACGTCTCACAGGAAAATCCCGCATTGGTACTCATCTGAATTTACTCCAGGGGTTCGGCCATCGCGTCGCCGCCGCAGGTATGGACCGTACGACCATACCGTCCGGCCTCGACAACGTCGGTGCCGCGGCAAAACGATGGGAAATTCCGGCGCGTCGTTCCAGCGCCCCAAGCTTCGTCAGCGCCGGCGCAAGTGCCGCGCCCGGTGCTAACACCCGGGTTTGATCACGGCGCTCGGCGTGCCGCTGACGTCGACCCGGATACCGCGGTCGGCGAGGTCCGTTGGGCGCAAACAGATTAACGCCGTCGTTGCCCCGGTCCAGCGTATGCCGATATTACGCGCGGTAAACGGCACGCCATCGTTCGCGAGCTTCGTTTCAATCAATTTTTCGCGGCCGTCCACGCTCTCGCGTTCAAGGTAGGCGGTCACGATGTGGCGGGCATGCGGCAGTGCCGGCACCGTCACCGTCACGACGAGACGAAACTCCCCGCCGGGCGAAGTGACCGTGTCGAAATCCGTTTCCGTACCGCCGCAACCGCTCAAGAGCAGCGCCAGTCCGCAGGCGGTTATCGCGAGCCGGATCGTCGCGCGCCCCTCGTGTTCAGCCATCAGCTCGTCTCCGCTTTTCACCACCCAACTGCCTGCATTATCGCGCTGTATTCGCGACCTGCGGGTAAAGGATAACGCAAGCCGGGGCGCACCGTTGCGCGGAAACGGCGCGCCCGGCACGGGGTGTTTCCTTGCTGTGCAAAAGCGGGCTTGCATTACGGGAAAAAACCGGTAAATTGCGCGGCTCGCAGCACGAACGAGGACTTTGTGTCTACTCGCCACGGCATTATTGAGATTTTTAACTGGGCGCATTTGCGGCACGGGGACTTTAACGGTCGGCGGGCCGTTAATCAGCACCCCACATCGCGCATCGCATGCGCCGGGTTACTATCATGGATCAATTTGCTCGTCCCTGGGGTCAACACCTCATCCTCGACTTCAACGGCTGCCCGCGTCATACACTGACCGACGCCGGCCACCTCCGCAACTGGGTCACCGACCTCGTTCGCGCCATCGACATGCGCGCCTACGGTGAACCTGTCATAGAACATTTCGCGACTGACTGTTTCGAGACTGCCGGCTTTACCCTGCTGCAGTTGATCGAGACGTCGAACATCTGCGCACATTTCGCCGAGAATCTCGGCCAGGTCTACATCGATATTTTCTCCTGCAAAACGTTCGATAACGATGTTGCTGAAGCGCTGTGCGCGCAATACTTCGAGCCGACATCGGTACAGCGTTTTGCGCTTGACCGGGGGGTATTCAGAGACGTCCTGGCTCAGGCGGTCTGATGAGCGGGCACCGCTTCATCGAGGAGTTGCACGCCGGCAAAGTGTTTCAGGGTTTTCACGTCGAACGTAGTTTGTTCAGCGCGAAAACACCCTATCAGGCGATCGAAATCATCGAGACCGAGGCATTCGGACGCGTTTTGATCCTTGACGGGGTCGTGCAGACGACGGAACGGGACGAGTTCGTGTATCACGAGATGCTCGTCCACGTTCCGATGTTCGCTTGCGCGGCGCCGCGACGGGTGCTGATCATCGGCGGCGGTGACGGCGGTTCCCTGCGTGAGGTTCTGCGGCACGACATCGAAGCGGTCGACATGATCGAAATCGATGAGGCGGTCGTAACGGCGTGCACCGAGCATCTGCCGAGCCTCAATAACGGCGGTGAGATTTACCGGGATCCCCGTGTGAACCTCGTAATCGAAGATGCTTTTGTTTACCTCAAGCGCGAAAACCGACGCTACGATGTAATCATCAGCGATTCCACTGATCCGATCGGAGCCGGCGCGGTACTGTTCTCGGACGACTACTATCGGCTGTGCGCAGATGCGATCACGGATACCGGCACAATGTCGTTCCAGGATGGCGTTCCGTTCCTGCAACCGGATGAACTTCGCCAGACTATGCGTTCGCTCCGTGGGCTCGGACTGCACGCGACGTGTTATCAGGCTCACGTGCCGAGCTACTACGGCGGCGCGATGGCCCTCGCGTTCGCGACCCGCGACGCCGGCGTTTTTACGCACGACCTCGCAACCGTTGAACGCCGCAACGAGACCTACTCGATACCGTTCAAGCATTACTCGCCCGCGCACCACGTCGCGAGTTTTGCGTTACCGCGCTGGATCCAGGCGTTAACCGAGGAATAACATGAACACTGAAACGGACCATTTCAAGCAAACTGAAACGGGCGAGTACTACGCCGGCGATCATCTGCTCGTGGAATTCTGGGGTGCGATCGCGTTGGGCGATATCCGTAAAATCCAGACCGCGATCGAGGCCAGCGTCGAAGCCGCGGGCGCAACGCTGCTGCATTCCTACTTCCATGCGTTCGGTGACGGTGGCGGGGTCAGCGGTGTCTCGGTCCTGGCGGAAAGCCATATCACGATCCATACATGGCCGGAGCGCGCGTATGCCGCGATCGATATCTTCATGTGTGGCGACTGCGATCCGAGGGACTGTCTCGGGGAACTCGAGCGAACGTTCCGGCCCACGCGCATAGAAACGCGCAGCCTGCGTCGCGGCGAAGTGCCCGAACGGGTGCAGGAAGTCGCCTGAACCGCGCTTTGCCCGCGGCCGGTCGCGCGCCACGGGGGGATTACGTCGTCAGGCGCCCCAGCGTGACCGTGCGGCCGCGGCCCGCGGGAACCCGGCGCCTGCCTGCGCCCGGCGCGACTGTCCAGGCTAGCATTCAACACCGAGGCGCTCGTGCCACGCGGCGATAGATTCAGCGGGATATCCGTCGAAGCACTGGTCCGCCTCGCCCGCCGCGATCTCCACCCAGCCCGCTTTCGAGCCGACCATGAGGTGGGTACGTTCCGGCGGGACGGGTAATTCCGTATCAATCGCCGAGGCAAACGGATGCAGTAGTTCCGGCCAGCGCGGATCCCAAACCCACAAGGCCGAGCCGCATTCACGGCAGAAATGCCGCTCCGCGGGGCTCTGCATCGACTTCCCGCTTTCCGGGTTGGCCACCGTCGCGTGGAAGACCGCGGTGTGTTCGCGACCCGTAACCGCCAGCGAAGCCGCGTCACCGCCGAGATTGATCGCAAATCCCCCCGCGCCGGCCGTCTTGCGACAGATGGAGCAGTAACACAGATTGAACGGATACGGGTGCGCGGACTCCAGCGAAAATTTGACCCGGGCGCACGCGCATGAGCCTTCCAGTTTCATGTCAGTAATTCCTCCAGTGCCTGGTCGATGAATTCATTATCCTGCGGGTTGATCCCGAATCCCGCGGTATGCCCCCAGGACGACGGGATTGGCCGTAGCTCGGCGTTCGGCATCTGTGCAGCCTCGAGCGCATTGTCCGCCACGCGAAAATAGAGATCCGTTGCGCCCGGCAGTACGATCGCACGCGCGGTAATCGCACGAAGCGCGGCGGCGAGATCGCCGTTGAATTCCGGGTTCGCGCTGATGTCACCGCTGCGCCAGGTGTCCGCCATCGCGAGCAAATCGTTGGCATCACTTTGCAGGAAATAGCGCTGCGTCAGGCGGACGACATCCTCGATCGATGCCAGCCCGATCTCCCGATACAGTGCCTCGCGGAAAAAATCCTGCGAAAAGAACCAGCTCGCATACACGCGACCAAACGCCAGCAAGCCTTTCAGCGGGGGCTGGTCGTACCAGCCCGCATTGAACGCCGCATCGGTCTGCAGGGCACTCACCGGGCCATCGAGCATCAGCTGATTGTGCGGCGAGGTTTTTGCCGCACCGCAAATCGGGGCGATCGCATCGACGAGATCCGGATAAAGCGCACCCCACTGAAAGGCCTGCATCGCGCCCATCGAATACCCGACCACGAGACGCACCCGGTTCACACCAAGTCCGGCCGTCAACAACTCATGCTGCGCACGGACGTTGTCGTACAGCGTCATGCGCGGGAAGGCGCCGCGACCGTGCGGTAGTGGCGTGTTACTCGGCGAGGAAGACAAGCCGTTGCCGAACATGTTCGGGATGATGATGAAGTATTCTTTCGGATCGATGAATCGCTCCGGCCCGCAGAAGTATGCCGTGTCGCTGTGCCGTCCGCCATAGAACGTAGGCACGACGATCACGTTGTCGCAACCGGCGTTCAGCGTGCCGAACGTCTTGTACACAATTCGTACGTCGAGCGTGATCCCGCCCTGGGTCGTGAATCCGGGAATCAGGTATTCTGCGGCATCGTCCATCGGGGTCTCCTGTGGCCTTCCCGTGCAACGCTAGCGAGCGGTGATTGTGCGGTCAAGCCGGCGATCGGCGGGATGGGCTTCGCCGTGGCTCCCCGGGCATGTCAGAATGTAGTCCTCGACCGCGGCGCGGCGAGTGAACGGAACTCAAGGAGTATCTGCAACCATGCCAGTGTACAAAGCGCCTGTCACCGACACCGAGTTCGTCCTGAACGAGGTGATCAAAATTCAGCAATATGCCGATTTGCCCGGCTTTGAAGAGGCGACTCCGGACCTCGTCAGTGCGGTCCTCGCGGAAGGCGCAAAATTCGTCGAGGAAGTGACCCAGCCATTGAACCAGGTGGGCGACGAGCATGGCTGCACCCGTCATCCGGACGGAACCGTCAGCACGCCACCCGGTTTCAAGGAAGCCTACGACGCGCTCGTTGCCGCAGGCTGGGGCGGACTCGCCGCGGATCCGGCCTATGGCGGCCAGGGTCTGCCGCATGTCATCGCGAATGCATTCGAGGAGTACATGATTTCCGCGAACATGGCTTTCACGATGTACGTCGGCCTGACGCAAGGCGCGATAGCCGCGATTACCGCCGTCGGTACGGACGCGCAGAAACAAACCTATATTCCGAACCTCGTCGAAGGCCGCTGGAGCGGCACGATGAATCTGACGGAACCGCACTGCGGGACCGATCTCGGCCTGCTTCGAACGCGCGCGGAACAGCAGGCCGACGGCAGTTTCAGGATTAGCGGCACGAAAATATTCATCTCTTCGGGCGACCATGACCTGACCGAGAACATCATTCACCTCGTACTCGCGAAGATGCCCGACTCACCGGACACGGTGCGTGGTATTTCGCTGTTCATCGTGCCGAAATTTCTCGTCAATGCGGACGGCAGCCTCGGCGAGCGCAACGCGGTTTCCTGCGGTTCGCTCGAGAAAAAGATGGGTATCCACGGCAATTCCACGTGTGTCATGAATTACGACGGCGCCACCGGGTATCTGATCGGCGAAAAAGACAAGGGCATGCGCGCCATGTTCATCATGATGAATGCGGCGCGTCTCGGGGTGGGGTTGCAGGGCCTTGCACAATCCGAAGTCGCCTACCAGAACGCCGTCGCTTATGCGAACGAGCGACTCCAGGGGCGCTCGCTCAGCGGTCCGAAGAACCCGAACGACAAAGCCGATCCAATCATTGTGCATCCCGACATCAGGCGGATGCTGCTTGACGCGAAAGCGTTCAACGAAGGAGCCCGTGCGCTGACGCTGTGGGGCGCACTCCAGGTCGACCTCGTGCACAAGGGCGCGAGCGAAGCCGACCGTCAGCGCGCCGACGACCTGATCGGCTTGCTGACCCCGGTCATCAAGGGCTACTTCACGGACAAGGGTTTCGAGAACGCGTCGAACGCGCTGCAATGCCTGGGCGGTCATGGTTATATACGCGAATGGGGGCTCGAGCAGTTTGTTCGCGACTCGCGCATCGCGATGATTTACGAAGGCACGAACGGCATTCAGGCGCTCGACCTCGTCGGGCGCAAACTCGCCCTGAACGGCGGTCGCGCACTGCGGACCTACATGGGGGAATTACGCGCCTATATCGAAACCCACGGTGGCGACACGACGATGAACGCATACACCGAACCACTGGCGCGCGCGGTAGATGATCTCCAGGGCGCGACAAGCTGGTTGATGCAGAACGCAATGACGAAGCCGGAAAATGCCGGCGCCGGATCCACTGCCTATATGCATCTCATGGGTCTCGTGTCACTCGCTTACATGTGGGCCCAGATCGCACAAGCGGCGCACGCGGCGCTGGATGCCGGCGCCGGGGACCGCGCGTTTTACGACAACAAGCTCACGACAGCCCGTTATTTCTTCTCTCACGTGCTGCCGGAAACCGCGATCCATCGCACCCGGGTTGAGGCCGGCGCGGAAAATATCATGGCTCTCGACGCAGCCGCGTTCTGAGCGCGCGCCGACACGAACAGCACACGGGGTACGCGAATCCGGAGGATGCCGAGTCAGAACCGAATGCGACATTTCGATGAAATTCATGCCGTCGCGCTGAACCGCAAAGGCGGTGCGAAAGCGCTGGAGAAACTGCTGCGCAAGCCGAAAAGCGCGGCCGCTTTGCGCAAAATTCCCGATGACCGCTGGCTCAGCAGCATGACGAAGAACGTGTTCCGGGCGGGCTTTGTGTGGCGGGTCGTGGAGCACAAATGGGCGGAGTTCGAGCGCGTGTTTGGTCGCTTCGACGTTCACGGCGTGGCGTATCTGTCCGACGAAGCGATCGAGGCGATGCTCGAGGATCCCGCGATCATCCGTCACCGCAGGAAATTGCTCGCGGCACGCGAAAACGCCGCGTTTCTGCTCGAGCTTGCCGCGGAACACGGATCGGCCGCGACGTACTTTGCGAATTTCCCGCGCGAGGATTTTGTTGATCTACTTGACGATTTAAAGAAGCGCGGGTGTCGTATGGGCGGCACCTCGGCGCAGTATTTTTTGCGCGAAATGGGCAAGGATTCGTTCATCCTCTCGCGCGATGTCGTGGCCGCGTTGAAGCGCGAAAAAGTCATCGACGGTGCCGCGAACTCGAAGCGTGATCGTCGCGCGGTGCAGGATGCGTTCAACCTGTGGTGTGAACAATCCGGGCGTTCACTGACGGAGATCAGCCGCATACTCGCCATGAGCATTGAGTCATGATCAAAATTCGCGAACTCGACCACGTCGTTCTGCGCGTGTCCGATATGGACCGGATGATCGACTTTTATTGCAGGGTGCTCGGGTGCACGCTGGAGAAACGCCAGGACAATTTCGGGCTCATACAATTGCGCGCCGGTAATTCGCTTGTTGATCTCGTCGACGTCGATGGCGTGCTTGGCCGCGCCGGCGGCGCGCCACCGGGTAGTGGCGGGCGCAACGTCGACCATTTTTGCTTCCGGCTCGAACCATTCGACCCCGAAATGATCAAGGCACACCTCGAATCGTGCGGCGTTGAGCCCGGGCAACTCGCGTCGCGTTACGGTGCGGAAGGCCAGGGCCCGTCGTTCTATGTCAGTGACCCCGAAGGCAACACCGTCGAACTGAAAGGCCCGCCCGACCTCGGCATCCCGGCCTGACGCGGGCGATCGCGACCGCAACGGCGCCGGGCGGGCAGCCGCTTGCCTTGTTAACCAGGAGTAAACTTCGTGCAGTCGCAGGCGGGACGGACCCACAGCGGGCGTAAACAGGAACCCGGTTTCGAATGGAACGCACTGCGTTCGCTCGCACCGTATTTGTGGCCGCGTGGCGACAGTTCAGTCAAATTCCGCGTTGTCGCCGCCCTCGTCATGCTCGCGTGCGCGAAACTGGCCACCGTCTACGTGCCGCTCGTGTATCGCGACATGGTCAACCTGTTTTCGAATCCCGACCGCACGGCAATCGAACTGCCGATAGCCCTGCTCGTCGGCTACGGCGTACTGCGCGTACTTTCGATAGCCTTTGCCGAACTGCGCGATGCGATATTCGCGAAAGTCGGACAACGCGCGATCCGTGACGTCGCGCTGAGTACGTTCAAACATCTGCACGCCCTGGGTTTACGCTTCCACCTCGAACGTCAGACAGGAGGATTGTCGCGTTCGATCGAACGCGGCACGAAAGGCATCGACTTCCTGCTCACGTTCATGCTGTTCAACATCCTGCCGACGCTGCTCGAAATCACCCTCGTGTGCGGCATTCTGTGGGCGCTGTTCGACTTCTGGTATGCGCTCGTGACGCTCGTGACGATCGTCGCGTACATCGCCTACACGCTGTTCGTGACGGAATGGCGACTCAAATACCGCCGCCAGATGAACGAGACCGACCAGGAGGCGAATACCCGCGCCATCGACAGCCTGATCAACTACGAAACGGTCAAGTACTTCGGCAATGAGCGCTATGAAGCCCAGCGCTTCGACCGCTCGCTGAAGCGTTACGAATCGGCTGCCGTGGTCAGCAAGACCTCGCTGGCGCTGTTGAATATCGGTCAGGCCGGCATCATTGGCATCGGCCTGACGCTGGTGATGGCCATGGCGGGTAACGGCGTAATCCACGAACAGTTCACGGTTGGCGATTTCGTGCTCGTCAGTACGTACCTGATTCAGCTCTACATGCCGTTGAACTTCCTCGGTTTCGTGTACCGGGAAATCAAGCAGTCACTGACCGACATGGAGGCCATGTTCCACCTCCTCGACGTGAACGCCGAAATCGAGGATGCGGACGGCGCGCCCGTGCTGCAGCCGGGGCCGGGCGATGTTGTGTTCAGTCATGTGACGTTCGCTTACGACGAACGCCGCACAATCCTGCACGATGTCAGCTTTCATATCCCCGCCGGCCACCGCGTCGCGATCGTCGGCTCGAGCGGCGCGGGAAAATCGACGATCTCGCGCCTGCTGTTCCGGTTCTATGATGTCCATGATGGCGCGATAATTATCGACGGCCAGAACATTCGCGAGGTGCAGCAGAAAAGCGTGCGCGATGCGATCGGGGTCGTCCCGCAGGATACCGTGTTGTTCAACGACACCATCTACTACAACATCGCCTACGGCCGCCCCGATGCGACCCCCGCGGAAATCGAGCAGGCGGCGCGGCTCGCGCGAATCCACGATTTCATCACCCAGTCTCCGGACGGTTACCAGACGATGGTCGGCGAGCGCGGACTGAAGCTGTCCGGTGGCGAGAAGCAGCGTGTCGCGATCGCCCGTACGATCCTGAAGAATCCGCGGATCCTCGTATTCGATGAAGCGACCTCCGCGCTCGATACGCGCACGGAGCGCGAAATTCAGGCCTCGCTGCGCGAGGTCTCGCGCGGTCATTCAACGCTCGTCATCGCGCATCGCCTGTCGACGGTTATCGACGCGGACGAGATAATCGTGCTGCACGAGGGTCGCATTGTCGAACGCGGCACGCACGCCGCGTTGCTCGAAAACGCGGGTCTGTATGCAACGATGTGGCGCCGGCAGCTCGAATCCGAAGAGATCGACCTCGCGCCGGGCACATTGCACAATGGTATCGAGCCGGCCTGACCCGGACCGTCCGCGCCGGAAAAAATGCCGCTATAGTTACGCGCCTGCCCACGGAGACAACCTGCCAATGACCAGGATCGGCGACAGCCTTGAAGGAAAGACCGTACTGATCACCCAAAGCGAAAGCTTCATGGGGCCGGTACTGAGCCGCACGTTTGCCGAGCATGGCGCGACCGTAGTGTCCGACCCCGCGCCCCTGCTCGCGCCCACAGCACCGGCGGAACTCGTCGCGCGCACCGGAACCGTCGACGTACTCATCGCGAACCTCGCGGTGCCGGCGCCGAACACCGCGGCCAAAGACGTGAGCGACGACGAATGGCGAACCGTGTTCGCGCACCTCGTCGATCCGCTGCCCCGACTCGTCAGAGCCGTGTTACCGCAAATGATGGAACGCAAGGCCGGCAAGATTGTCGTTATGGGGAGTGCATCGGCACTCCGCGGTATGCCGCGCTACTCGACGTACTGCGCCGCTCGCGGAGCGCAGGTATCGTACGTTCAGGCCGTGGGCGCTGAAGTGGCAAAACACAATATCCAGGTGAATCTGATTGCGCAGAACTTTGTCGACAACCCGACTTACTTTCCACCCGAGATTCAGGCGCTCGACGCGTTCAAGGCACGGCTGGCCCGCGAGGTTCCCGCCGGCAGGCTCGGTACACCGGAGGAAGACGCATTGTTCACGGTGTTCCTCGCATCCAGCGAGGTCAATTTTTTCGTCGGTCAGGCCATCCCGTTCAGCGGTGGCTGGGCTGTCTGAACAGGTGTGCGTAAATCTGAGACACTGTGGCTTCGGGACCGGAACCACTGTCTACACCCCATCCCGGTCCCTTCCCCTCGATTTGAGGGGAAGGGTAGCTGGTCCATTAAGGTCAGTGTTGCATAATTTCGAGCACGTATTTAGCTGCACGCCGGCGCTCAAGACATGATTCGACCCAGGACAGAGGTGCCACCCGCATGAAATTCCTGCTCACCGTTCTTTTCTCGCTGTTCGCATCCGTGGCCACGGCGGAACAACCGGAGCCGTCTGATCCGCTGTGGATCGACGTACGCACGGCCGCCGAATATGAAAGCGGTCACTTGCCAGGTGCGCGGCACATCGAATTCGACCGCATTGGTGCGCAGATCGCCGCCCTCACGCTGGACAGGGACCAGCGCATCGTGCTGTATTGCAAGAGCGGCCGTCGTTCGGGCTTCGCGAAACAGACGCTGATCGAACTCGGCTATCGCAATGTGCATAACGCGGGCGGGGTCGCGGACGTGTTACGACGCACCGGCAGCGAACCGGCATTCGGACCGGACTGTATCACTCGCGAGTGCTAGTCGCCTGCCCGCGGTAGCGGTTCCGCGCTAAGCCGAGCTGAATTACTGCCAGAGCGGGGCAACGCATCGCCCCGGGCTGGCAGCCGCCGGCCGGCGCCGCGGGGCGCCCGGCTGCGCCCTGCTCCCCGATCGGCCCGCCCAACATAAGCTCAAGATTCAGCAGGAAATTCCGCTAGATTAACGAACCCACGAACGACCCCCGAACCGATGATAGCGAACGCTGCCACCCGCCCCATTGCAGACGTGCCCGCGGCACCCGGACCGGCGGCAGACAGCCCCGGTGCGGACGCGCCGAACGCGGCCCGGGAAGCCACACCGACGTTGTGGCAATGGGCGCCGGCCAGCGGCGAGTTTCGCGTCACGAAGCCCGGTCATGACGCTTTGCTTGCCGGTACGCTGGCGGATTTTCTCGCGCAAATCAGCGCCGCGGATCAGGAGCGCGTCGCCGAAGCGCTCAGCGAAATCGCCCATACGTCGCTGAATCACCTCGATGTCAGCTACGACCTGCGTGATCGCGATAGTACCCGCCGCCGCGCCCGCCTCGTCGGCCACGTCGCTGACCGGGACACGACGGGGATGGCCTTGTCGGTGTTCGGCGTAACGCTCGCTGCCGATCCCGGCGCGGACAATGGGAAATCATGGGCCGGCCATGCGCTCGATCTCGGACTCGCGTTCGAAGGGCCGCACCAGGGTGTCTGGGAGTGGAGTGCGAGTGACAACCGGTTCGAGGCTTCGGCCCAGTGGCGCGAGCTGTTCGGGTACTCGGAGCACGACATCCGCAACGAGCTGCGTGATGTCAGCAGGCTCGCCCACCCCGACGATCTGAAAGCGACGCGCAAGGCCCTGATTGCACTGATGCGCGGAACTGCCGATCGCTACGAGGCGCAGCAGCGCATGCGCCATCGCGACGGACGCTACCTGCCTTGTCTCGCCCGCGCACGCGTCATCGAACGGGACGCCGACGGTCGCGCGCTGCGCCTCGCGGGGACCCACACCGATATCAGTGCGATTGTAGAGACGCAGGACGCGCTGACGAAGAGCAACGCAACCCTGAGCTTCGCGCTGGAACACGGACGCCAGGGGATCTGGGAATGGGACTGCACCACGGATGCGTTCAAGCACTACGGTAACGCGCTCGACCGACATTACCCCGCGACCCGGCGTACGATCGCGACCGGCCGTGAGCTGATCGCGTGCACGCATCCCGATGATCGTGAGCGCATCCTCGCAACCCTGACCGCCTACCTGCGCGGCGATACGGAAGATTACGAGGTTGAGCAACGCGTTGCTCTCGACGATGGTACGTATCGTACGTTCCTGGCCCGCGGACGCGCGCTGGAACGTTCCGGCGACGGGCGCATCATCCGCGTGCTTGGATCATCGACGGACATCACGGAGTTGAAGGCCGAAGCGCAGCGCCTGCAACTCGCCCTGGCGAACGGCCGTCAGAGCATGTGGGAATGGACGCGGGAGAACGACACCTTGGCGTTCCCGGACAGCTGGAGCGCTCTGTATGGCGGCGGAAGAAGTGATGCGGCCTCGACGCTGGCGGGGTTCCGTGACCGTATCCATCCGGACGATCGCGCAAGTGCCCACGCGGCGCTGACCGCCCTGCTCGACGGCGAGCAGCCGGACTACGCCATCGAGTTGCGCTTCCTGACCCAGTCCGCCGGATACATCTGGATCATCGAACGCGCTCGCGTGCTGGAATACGATGCGCGTGGCCGCGCCATGGTCGTGGCCGGCACCCACGTTGACATCACGGAACAGAAAACCGTTGAACATGAACTCAAGCAGTCACGCCGCCTGCTCGCGCTCGTGATCGACACGATCCCTTCGCTCGTGTACTGGAAAGACACCCAGTGCCGCTATCTCGGCGCGAATCGCAGCTTCGCGAACGCGGTCGGACTCGAGAGTGCCGACGCCGTGATCGGTTTGACGGATTTCGAGCTGCCGTGGAAGCTGGACGCGGCGGAATTTCAGCGCGGCGACCATCACGTCATCACGAGCGGCGAGGCGTTTCATCAGACCGAAGACATCTACATCGACCAACGCGGCGAGCAATGTCACCTCGACACCGTCAAAACGCCACTGCTCGATGAATACGGGGAAACGATCGGGGTTCTCGGGGTCTCCGAGCAGGTAACGGAGCAACGACGCTATGAAAGACAGCTGGAGAAGTTCGCCGAACGCATTACCGGCGCGGCGCACGGCCGTCTGCTGGACGCGCTGACCCGGGCGGCGGCCGAAATGTCCGGACTCGCGATCGCGTTCGTCGCGAAAGCGAACGATGATCGCAAAACCGCGACGATCGTCTCGAGCTACCCGGAAGACCTCATGCTGACGGGGCAGCACTACGAAATCGACGGCTCCCCGTGCGCCGAACTGCGAACCCGGGAGCTGCACATCTATCCCGACAACGCGCACCTGGCGTACCCCGACGATCCGGGCTTTGCCCGCCACGGGGTTGTCGCATACATCGGACGTCGCCTTGTCGATCAGAACCGCGAACCGATCGGCATCATCGGGCTGCTCGGCCGCAAGCCCGTGACCAACCCGCAGCATGCGGTCTCCGTGATCGACATCATGGCCGCGACTGCCGCCGCGGAGTTGCAACGGGAACAACGCGAATCCGCGCTGCGCGAAAGCGAGCTGCGCTACCGCACCACGTTCGACAGCGTCCCGGTGATGATTTGCACGCTTACCGATGACGGCTGCATCCTCGATGCGAACCAGGCCTGGTATGCGGCGACCGGCTACTGTGCGGACTCGACGCTGGGCCAGCCGCTGGCCGGATTCTTCGTCGACCCGGAACAGCGCGGTCGACGAACCGCACAGGAGCATTACGAATTGCGCCGTTGCGACGGATCCACGATCCAGGTTTCGTACGATGAGGGGCGACTCGCAGAGCCTGGTGCGGGCGGCGCGATCGTCGCCGTACTCGAGGATGTCAGTCACAAACTGTTCGCCGAACAACAATTGCGACTCGCCGCGACCGCATTCGAAACCCACGAAGCGCTGGTTATTCGCGACGCAGGGAAGAGAATTCTGCGGGTCAACAAGGCATTTCGCCAGATCACCGGTTACGCCGACGACGACGTCATCGGGCGCCTGCCCGGCCACCTCGAACGCGGCGACGGTACATCAGCCGAAGCCCAGATCTGGGCCTCCGTCGATGTCAACGGACAGTGGGACGGTGAACGGATCAGTTACCGTGCGGACGGGACCGCGTACGCCGCCTGGCAAACGATCACCGCCGTTCGCGATGACGATGGCAGGATTACGCATTATGTCGAGAACTCGACGGACGTATCGGAGCTGAAGGACGCGCTCGCGGAAGCGAGAAAGCTCTCGCTGTTCGATCCACTGACGGCGTTGCCGAACCGCCGCTATCTTGCCGAACGGCTCGAATCCAGCATCGCGCACGCTCGCCGGTACGCGACGAAGGGCGCACTGCTTTTCATCGATCTCGATCAGTTCAAACAGATCAACGACTCGCTCGGGCACAGTGTCGGCGACGAACTGCTGGTGCAGGTGGCGAAGCGGCTGAAATGGCTCATGCGCAAGGAGGACACGATCGCGCGGCTCGGCGGCGATGAATTCGTCGTCATCCTGAGCGATCTCGGCAGCGACAATGAAAGGTCGGTCGAACAGGCGAGTCGCGTGGCCGACAAGGTCCACCTTGAGCTCGGCAAACCCTACCAGGTCGAGAGCCATGAATTCAATGTGACGCCGACGATCGGGATCACGTTGTTTCCGGAAGACGGCAAGGCCGCCGATACGATACTCCAGGAAGCGGATTCCGCGATGTACAAGGGCAAGGCGGACGGTCGCAATACGACGAAGTTTTTTCACCCCAGCATGCGTGCCGAATCGCAGACCCGGCTCGGTCTCGAGCGCGATTTGCGTACCGCCGCGGAACGCGACGAATTGTCGCTGTACTTTCAGCCGCAATACGACCGCGACGGCAGGTTGTTCGCGGCCGAAGCATTGCTGCGCTGGAACCACCCCTCACGCGGCTTCGTGCCGCCGGACCTGTTCATTCCGATCGCCGAAGAATCCGGATTGATCCTGCAACTGAGCCACTGGGTGTTCGCCACGGCGCTCGATCATCTCCGACGCTGGGAACGCAACGACGAGCTGTTCATCGAGCACCTCGCGATTAATGTCAGCTCGCGCCAGTTTCGCTCGTCGCATTTTGTCACGGAAGCGCGCCGTGAAATCGTCGCCGCCGGCGTGCCCGCGGAGCGTGTTGTCATCGAAGTGACGGAAGGGACCGTTATCGATGACTTCGAGGAAACCGCCGAACGCATGCGGACGTTGCGCGACACGGGGATCCGGTTTTCGGTCGACGATTTCGGGGTCGGGTATTCATCCTTGTCCTATCTGTCGCGCCTGCCGCTCGACCAGTTGAAGATCGACCGTTCGTTTGTCAGCAACGTGCTCGGAGACGCCGACAACGCGGTCATCGCCGAGACGATCATCGGTATGGGCAGAAACCTGAAACTGCAGACGATCGCCGAAGGCGTCGAAACCCGCGCGCAATTCGAATTCCTCCGGCAGCGCGGTTGCGACGGCTTCCAGGGTTACCTGTTTTCCGAACCGGTGCCCGAAACGGCGTTCCTGGCATTGTCGCCGACGGCCGGTGATTATTGATCGACGTAGAACTTCGTCATGATCCGCCACTGACCATCGATTTTCGCGAGTTGAAACGCATCGGTGTAACGCCCGTCGAAATCGAAAGTGGCCTGGGCGCCAACGTCGCTGTAAATGTTGATCGATGTGATCGCTCCGGTGAGCGACGGGTTCGGGTCGCGTGCAACCCATTCATCGATAACTTCGCGCATCGGTCGCGAAGATTCGACCCGCTCGCCTTGCGCATTCTTCAGGTAGGCTTTCATGTGCGCATGGTCAACCGCGAACGCGCGTTCGAGGCGCTCACGATCCGCGAGTCGTAAACCATCGAAATAGTCATCAAGCGCGGCCTTGATGCCCTCGTAATCGCTCATTGCTGCAGGTGTCGTTGTCATAGCTTGCTGTCCTCGCGGTTCGTACCGGATTGTGACCGGGCTAACCGGAAGCGGTCACTGGCAGCGGGTAATGCTGCGTCCCGTGGCACCCCCCCCGCGTGCGTCCGCGGCCGTCGCCCGGCGGGTCGCGACCCGGGATACCCCGCGACCCGGATACGCAATGTAGCAGTCGCCCCGCGATGTGTCAGCGATCGCGGGATGCGCCGGGTGCCCGCGCCCCCGCCGGGCGTCGACGTCCCGCGGCATCAACTGACGCTGCACGTCACCTCCGGATGCGCCCCGTCCCGTGCGCTCACCCGCTCGCAACAAGCCGGACCATGCAGCAGCACGACGCAGCTCACAAACCGGATCAGGCCGCAGGAGGTGTGCCGTGACACACATCACGTTTTCATCCGCCTGCGCACACGCCCTGCGCGGCTGGCCCAAAGATTGCTCCCTGGACTGGTTAGAAGCGGACTCAAAAATAGAGGGTGTCGCGCCGGGAGTCATTTATGCGCAATCCAAGGCACGAAGAGCGTAGTTTAGCCGGGCTAAATGAGCGATGA